>OLQC01001476.1_pt1 | contig 18558 bp, 13 predicted proteins | sample 1672471 | NCBI WGS metagenome assembly OLQC01 (sample SAMEA3136689, study PRJEB25190) | human gut metagenome | biome: human gut; feature: human-associated habitat; material: faeces | place: Austria | collected 2013
GCGGGTCTTTGGAAAGAAGCTTTTCACAAAGACATACTAAAGAATAAATCTTCTCTTCAATCTTCCAGATTTCTCCCTTCGGACCTCTTCCATAAGATGGTGGATCCATAATGATTCCATCATAATGATTGCCTCGACGAATCTCTCTTTCTACAAACTTCACACAATCATCTACAAGCCATCGAATTGGTGCATCTCCAAGACCGGATGCCACTGCGTTCTCTTTTGCCCATGTAACCATTCCTTTGGAGGCATCTACATGAGTGACGGAAGCACCTGCTGCTGCAGCTGCTAATGTCGCTCCACCTGTATAGGCAAATAAATTCAGTACCTTGACCGGGCGGTCTGCTTTTTTAATCTTATTAGAAAACCAATCCCAGTTCACAGCCTGTTCCGGGAACAGTCCTGTATGTTTGAAGCTAAATGGTTTCAAGTGAAAAGTAAGACTTCTGTAATGAATATCCCACTGTTTTGGAAGATCGAAAAACTCCCACTCTCCGCCGCCTTTCTTACTTCTGTGATAATGTGCATTCAAATGCTTCCAATGCTTATCTTCCTTCTTTGTATTCCAGATTACCTGAGGATCCGGACGAAGAAGGGTGTATTTACCCCAGCGCTCCAACTTCTCTCCCTCGCTGCAATCTATTACTTCATATTCTTTCCAGTTATCTGCTAACCACATATTTTATCCTCACTTAATTTAAATCTAACTATGAAAATATTCTAATCGCTATAGTTTTCTCTGTCAATAGAAACGAAACTTAAAATACCTTTATTTCAGTTTTTCACACTCTTTTTTCAGAAAATGTACTGTGTCTTCTGCTTCTTTTCTCGTGATTCCTTCTGGTGAATACACCGCTTTCTGACGAATCTTCATACAAAGATGTAACTTTTTCGGTTCCACTTCTCTGTCAAAGGTACGAAGTCTTTTTTCAAAGGTTCTTACACGATTATCTCTTATTTTTTCTTTGCCATATATTGTTTTACACAAAATATCATACCAGAACATGACTGCCTGACTATACTTTTGCTGTTTTAAAAGTTTATCTGTTTTATAATTTCGGTATACTTTTTGCAGTCGTTTTCTAAATACAAAAAGCAAAAGACCTACTATGAAAATAAAGAAACATAGAATATACAGAATTTTATGAACCGTTCCTCCACCTTTACCTTGCTTTGAGTGATCCTGCGGAATATGCTGCGGTGTTTCTACTGTTTTCTTTTCTGATTTCTTTTCTGTTGTCTGTTCTTTTTCCTGCTGTTTTTCTTGTTTCTTCTTATCGTCATTTTCTAAAGATTGATCTGACGAACTTGAATTACTTACCGCAGTTTCCTGTGTCTCATAATACGGTGTTCCCATAATGTTTTCATATTTTGGAGTAACTTCTATCGGAATCCATCCCATTCCATCCAGATAAATTTCCGGCCATGCATGCGCGTATTTTTGTGAAACTGTCACCGTCTCTGCCGTTCCTGCCTCTTTTACTGTTTCCGGTGTAAGAAGGTATCCTTCCACATAACGGGATGGAATTCCATAATAACGAAACATCATTACTGCTGCCGCCGCATACTGCACATCGTATCCTGTTTTTTTATCTTCAAAAAACCATTGGGCAAAGTCTTCATCTTCCGGGATACTTCCTGGATTTTCATTATAGGTAATCGATGTCTTCATAAAGCTTTTTACCCTGTTTATAATTGCTAATACCGACAGATTACTTTGAAGACTTCCTTCTGTTGCAGAAGAAATCAATGTTTTTGTTTCTTTATTTAAGAACAGGCACGTTGCATTTACATATTCTTTATAGCTTTCCGTCATTTTTTTTGAGGAAAGATTCTTATCCTCCGTCTTAATATTGGTAGACGATTTCAACTTTCCAGCCATTGTTTCCATTGCTTTAAAAGAATATTCTCCTGCTCCTTTTATTCCAGAAGCGAATATATTCTCTGTTTTATTAATCGCTGCTGTCCCTTCTTCTTCATATATTGTTGGTAAAACAGCACTCTCATAAGGAAGATAAAGATACTTTCGATTCGCCCCTACATTTTTTACAGATAAACTGTAAAGAGACGGATCTGTTTTCCCTTCCAAAAGCTTTTTCTGCCTTACAAAATGATACATTACTGTGTTTCCGTAAAATTCTTTATTATGAAGCCATAATAAAGATTCGTATGCCTCCCGGTCAGAAGCTGCAAGCATACTCCTGTCTGAGCCAAAAATATTCCAGTTATTTGTACTTGCTTTCCAACAATTATTCTCATAAGTTGTTCCAACAAATCCTTTCAGATAATAACTGTTTTTCTTATAAATATTTACTTTAAGAGCTTCCTCATCTGTCCGCTTCATCTTCTTTGCCTTTGTAAGCTGACCTTCCGGAAGAACGGATTCCTGCTCTTTATATCGTTCTTTATTCCAATTCTTCTGTACTGCCGACATCTGTTCGGTATTCGTCATTCCAAAAAAAGTTCCTAAAAGAAGCACAATAATAATAACTGCTGTTCCAAGTACCCCACCCCAGAAAGAGGATGAAAATAAAAAGAAACAAAAAATAAGAAAGCTTAATACCGCAAACAGCTCCGGTCGGATTCCCCACACAAAAAAAGGAAAAGCGAAACAAATCGCTACTACAAAAAACAAAATGCACGGATGAACTTTCCACAACAGTGCCATGACTAGAATGAGCCATAAGGTTATCCCCAATATTCCAACCACAAATGGCAAAAACTCCACATTTCCTGTCTGCATATCTACCGATGTATTTTGAAGTATACGATGAAAAATATTTTTGCTCTGTCCATAGTCTGCCAGATAGTCAGCCACGGTTCTTGAAAAAATCAACAGAGCCTTTCGAATATTTTCTACGGAAAGAAGGAAAAATGGCACAACAAAATACAGACTGCTTATAAAGATCGCAAATCCTTTTCCGGCAGATATTCCGGCTAAATACAGCAGTATTAAAAAGGCTGCTCCAACAAAAAGAAGGACACCTGCCATATACATTTCAAAACGACCTGCAGCATACCAGATAAAACACAATATCGCAGCAAGCCAAACATAGCCGGCCCGCATTGTTTTGGTCCAGCTATCCCCACTCTGATGATTCAATTTTTTAATATGAAATGAATTTTTATGCTCCATAATGTGTACTCCTGTATGCAGTCAAAATCCGATCAATATCCTGTCCCAATGTCTCCGCTGCAAAAATATATGGAACGAAAGCTTCCCCCTCTTTTTCCCTTGCTTCCTGCCGTTCCAGTAACAAAGTCATATTCCAGTCAGCTACAATATCCTTTTGTTCATTCCAGTAATCTGTAATATAAATCACTTCCGAAAATGCTTCTTTTCTCTCTTCTTCAAAAGAAGTTATCGTCGCACTTCCCTGAGAAAAAAATACACTGTGAAAAACATGAACATATACTTCTTCCAACTGCATTGCATTTGCCACATTGTAAAAATTCCATCCATCGGTCTTTTTATCCCACCAACAAAGACAATGCTTCTGTCCTTCCTGTGCCATATGCTGTGAAATAGAAAAAAATGCTTCTAACAACCCGTCAATCATAGCAGCATCCAGCTTTTCTACCCTTGTTTCGAGAAAAATAAGTGGCATCCGCATCATAGGAACTTCCACTTCTTTTACCATATATTCATCTGTTTTTCCTGTTAGCTTCCAGTGAATTAACTTCATGGAATCTCCATCAACATACGGACGGATTCCAAAATATTCCCCCGGACCATTTCCCTTTTTACCACTTTGTTCCTCATCAAAAAAAGAACAGGCAACTCCGCTGTTTTGTACTGGAAAATGCAGTTCCGTTGTTTGTGGCAGAATCATTACCACCTTCTCCTGATTTACATATGTTACCTTTTTCATACATCCAAAAAAGCTGTACAGTTCCACTCGCAAAATCGTGATTTCCAAAAATCCCATATATTCCGAATCTATAACAAAGGCAGCCGCACTATTTTTTCGTCCCGCTGCCCTGATATTCATAGAAAACATTTCCTGTTCCCCACTGATTGTCTTCTTTACCCGTAAAAAAACTTTCCCAGATAAAACAGGGAAGCTTCCTGTATTACTGATATAAAGTCGTCCGGTAATTTTTTCTTCCTTTTGTGCGTAGGCAGGAATAATCAGATGAGTAGAAACTTCCTTTGGAAGATAAAGATTATAAATGACAGCCACCAGCAACATAATTCCTAATGCCATCCCGGCAATCTTCCCTGTTGTTCCAGAAAGAAAAATAATGAATGCAATCCACAGTAACAGACAGACAATCCCGCTAATTCGATTCATCCATAATCTTTTTCGGGTCATCTTCTTCCTCCTGCCGCTCTTCGATCCGGCACATGTACAGTGGCACAGATTTCATCCATAATCTTATCCGCATCTTTACTCGATAACCTTGCTCTTGACTTTAATACCAGACGATGACGGAAAACATCTTTTACAACATCTTGAACATCTTCCGGCACAACATAATCTCTGCCAGCCAAAAATGCACTTGCTTTTGCCATTCTGCATAAGGCCAGGGATCCTCTTGGGCTGACACCCAGCTGAATCATATCATGTCTTCGTGTCGCATCAGAAAGCATTGCAATATATTGATAGATTAACGAGGAAACCTTAATTTCATTCACTTCCTTTTGCATAGTAAGTAATTCATCCTTTGAGATAACCTCATTCACAGCATCTAAAGGATCACTCACCTTTCTCTGACTCATCAGAATCATTTCTTCCTTTATTGTTGGGTATCCCATAGACAAAAGAACCATAAAACGATCCATCTGCGACTCCGGAAGCATCTGCGTACCCGCAGAACCAAGCGGATTTTGCGTTGCAATAACAAAAAATGGTTCCGGTATATTTCTTGTCACACCATCTACCGTTACCTGTCCTTCTTCCATAACTTCCAAAAGTGCTGACTGCGTTCTACTTGAAGTACGGTTAATTTCATCTGCCAACAGAAGGTTCGTCATAACTGCTCCCTGACGGTATTCAAACTTCCCACTTTCCTTATTATAATAGTAGAAACCGACCACATCCGATGGCATAACGTCCGGTGTAAACTGTATTCTTCGATAAGAAAGTCCCAAAGCCTTTGAAAAAGCCAGCGCCATCGTTGTCTTTCCCACACCGGGTACATCCTCAAGCAAAACATGTCCACCGGAGAGAATCGTCATCCACACCTTACGGATAACCTTTTCTTTACCAATAATTACTTTATTCACTTCTTCTATAATTAAATTTGCTTTACTCAAAAAATACTCCTTTCTTATGAGGGTAGCAATATACAGCAATTACCGTCCATTCTGACTGCTCCCACAGGCAAGCCTGTGGAGTTCTGATTATCAAGTGTAGCTTGTAATCGTACACCATTTGCAGGCTTTGGAGTTACAAGTGTAAATCTATTTAAATCAGGATTTTCATTACCAAGCAGTCCAACGACCACATTAACGGCAAAATTCTGCTTTTCAGCAAGGAAGTACAGTCAATCTCCCTTATTATTAAGTTATTAAGCTATTTTAATTCCGCTGTTTAATACTTTAATCTTATGAGCCTTAATCCACGTGATTAGGGCTTTTTCTTTCTTATAGCAATTATCAAACTTGGTTATACATTTGTTTTTATCTATATTCTGTATCTTATAGTCGTAACAGTAAAGCAGGAATGATGAATACCAATCCCTTTGTACCTCAGTACCATCTTGTAGCTTATATAATCGGTCAGATAGTTTCTTTTTGATATAGTCATCAACAGTATGGTCGTACTGTGAGGCTCTGTAATTATTTGGTACTTCTATATATGTACCACCAGTCGTCTTAAACTTCTTTTCCACCGTAGTCTGGAATCCAGAGGGGCATCGGTTCTTTATGGATTTACCAAAACGCTTCTTCTTATTGAACCTGCCTTTGTCATTAACCGCAGTTTCTTTCGCTCGCTTCATAAGTTTGCTGGCGTTTTTAGGTTCTGTGACAAATGTATCTCCAAGACTTCGTAAATGGTTAGCATCTTCGTTTATTGCAAGTTGTCTGTTTACTGCATTAATACGGCATAATTCAGAATGTTTTGCTTTCAGTTTCTTATAATGATTTGAATATTTCCAAGTCTTACGACCTTTCTTAACCGTACCGTCTTCATTGTAGTTTTGTGGATTCGCTGCTCGTCTTGACCTGTCCATAGCACGATAGAGCAAGCGTTCTTTTCTTTCAGAAGTCTGTATGCTGTTGCCACGCTCTGAAAGATTCTTTAAACCAACTTCCGTATCAGATGTATAAGCAACAGTCTGTGTGCCAATATCGGCACCTATCACCCCTTTACCATACTTGTGACGAGGATTGCCATGCTTATCATACTTTAGTTTTGTTTTGCCCTCAATGGTCAGATGCAAATATACCCTGTATTTACCTCGTATCATCTTAATAACAAGAGTGGCATAGCAAGGTCTGTATGTGTCTATGTAATAAGCGTCTTCCATGAGAGTATTTACCGCTTTGTTATCCACAATCTCAGGTTCGGCAAGATATGTTAAAACGGCATCTACTTCGTCCTGTTGAAATCTGTCATTTACCTGTATTCCGAAAGCGGTTTTGCCAAGTTTGAACTGCAATCTGTCATCTTTTACAGATATTGGAACGCCACGACTTATCTGTTTTGCTCGAATGCAAGGCAGTTCTCCATATTTTGAGAAATGAATAGCTTTACCATTACCATACAGGCATTTCTCGATACCCCGCCAAACATCCTCCGCTTTTGTTAATGCAAATACAGCATCGATTCCATATTTCTTGCCTATAGGAATCATAGATTTTCTGCAATAATCCCATGTGACATTATAGGCTTTCTGCATTTCGTTAAGTTGATCAGCTAAATCCTTACGTTTCTTTTTATCCTTGGTAGAACCATAGAGTTTTAGCAACTTGCGATATTTTTTAGTACGTATAAGTTGGTCATAATTCTTTCTCATAAAACTAACAAGCTCATTACCTGCTTTGCGTATCTTATCAGAAAGAATCACAACTTTAAGTACATCGGAATAAGGCATATCGGTCTCAACAACCAAAATATGCCTGTCAGAAAGTTTATGAAATTGTTTTAGAAGTTTTTTATATTCTTCATCACTTATCATTTTTCTGCTCCTCGATATACTTAATTACTGTAGCTTCACTTATATGCCCAACTGTTGATACAAAATATCCTCTTGACCATAGAACACCACATTTCGCATAGAACTGTTTTAATTTTGGGAATGCTCTAAATAATTCGACAGCACTGATACTTTTTAGGGTTCTTACAACATCACAGGGAGCAACCGTCTGCGGAACATCTATGAAAATATGTATATGGTCAGGCATCACTTCAAGTGCCTTAATGTGATAATTATAATCATCACAGATTTTCTGTAATATCTGTTTCAAGGTATCCTCTACATTGCCTTTTAATACCGAAAATCTGAATTTCGGACACCAGATGATATGATACTGTATCAGATATTTACAATGTGATGCTGAATGATATTGTTCCTCACTCATGAGCTTGTTCTCCAAGTTGATATTTTTCCTGAATACCTCTACGCATCAAATCAAGAAATGTGATAGTTTCACCCTCCTCGACAGAATAGATACGTGCAAGGTTTTCAAGTTCCGCTTTCCACTCAGAGGGAATAGATATATTAACTTGTACATTATTTGATTTTAGTCGTGCCATAATATTCTCCTAATTATAATCTTCGCAACAATATTCTTCCTCTACAATTTCTTCATCATGAACCATGCAATGCAAAATATCATTTCCATTATCTGATGGCTCAGAAAAAGAATTTACACGATTCAAACAATCTTTTGGACATTCATACATATACTTAAAATTCTTTCTTTTATATTATGCATAGATTATATATTTATTCTATGCTTAAGTCAAGTCAAAAAAAGTGGCTTTCATCCCACACGCAAGCATGTGGGTTTTTCGCCACAAATTTATAACACGAAAAAGGATTTTTGATATAATAATTTATCTGATATACAAAATCTGGAAAAGTTTTTAATACAATATTCTAAATATCACGAATAATATCACAGCCTTTCCTACAAGCATTGGTAACCATAACCTTCCTGGAAGACCATTATGTGTGTTTTGTTTTGGGCATTTTCCGATACATTTTCCACAGGAGAAACATTCACCGGATGTCGCATTATCCCCTTCTTTATCCGATGGTATCTCAAGGTTTGCCGGACATACTAAATTACACGCTTTACAGTTTGGAATACAGTTTTCTCTGTTTCGTTTGATTACAGAAAATGGTAACACCGGCATCAGAGAAAATACTGCCCCCATTGGGCATAAGAAACGGCAGAAAAATCTTGGTTCCAATGCCATTCCTACTGTAATCAATAAAAAGAGACCTGTTCCTATAAGACTGTCTGCCATCTTTAACTGATGGAAACGGGAAAATGCACTAAATGGACTATGTACAGCAACTGCACTACTGTAACCTTTTATGCAAAGAAGCAGGACAACAAGCAGGACAACATATTTTAAATATCGGAGTATCTTTCCTGCTTTTGCAAAACATTTCAATGGCTTCTTTTTTCTTTTTTTGCGGACTGTAAATGAAATAAAATAAACGAAATCACCCCATGTTCCAAATGCACAGGCAAAACCACAGAAAAATCGTCCAAATACAATGGTAAAGACCAGTAATACCACAAGTGTCTCTACAAAGGAATTCCACTGCAGGCTTGCACGCTGTGTAATTTGTTCTACAATTAATTTTATTCCGGTAAATGCAGTGGAAAATAACGCTGGATAGATGATAAAAAATACTGCCCGTATCATCACTTCTATGATTGTCTGCACCGATATTTTTTTCTTTTTCTTCATTATTTAGCTGCTCCTTCTAATGCCTGTCCTACTGCATTCTTTATTCCTGTAGATGAATAGGTTGCTCCGCTTATTGTATCAACATCTGTCGTCTGCTTATCAAGTATTGTCTTCACAATATCTTTTGCCATTGATAAATAAGCCTCATCTTCTCCACTTGCTTCTGTAATGTCTATCGCACTGATCTTCTTCCCTGATACCGTTACTTTTACTTTGATTTCTCCTCCAAATCCCTGCGAACTTCCAGTATAGTTTCCATCTTTATACGTTTCAGCCTGACCGGCAGATGCACCATCTGCCCCCAGCTTTCCGGAATTTTTTGCTGCTTCAAGAATATCCTCTTTTTCTCCTTGAAGCTGATTTATCTGGCTTTTTAATTCTGCAATTGTGGCTTCTTTATCACGACTGTAAATCACAGCCTGATATCCTGCTAAAAGCCCCAGAACGAGAATAAGATCAAATAAACGGATTAAAAAGTTTTTATATTTCATTCGTTGTCCCTTCTAAAATGCTTTCTATTATCTTTTTTCAAGTCGAGCAGCCGCGAGACTTGGCGCGTGATTCTGGTCAGCGTAAGCTGACATATTCTTTACAGAATCACTGCGCATCCTCGCGGAGCGTTTATCTCAGTCAGATATTGGACTCCCACTGAGACAAATTTGCTGTCACTCACTACCTGAAAGAGGTGGGAGTCTTCTCGACTGAGATAAATTTTCTTACGATTTTAAATATTTAAATATTCAAATAACTTTTTCTTAAATAAACGCAAAAGCCTCTCTTTTCAAAATTACTTCTTTGCCGCATTAAATGCCTTCTGGCATGCATCTTTAATTGCTTTAGAAGAACAGGTGGCTCCTGATACAGTATTTACACCATCTGCATTTCCATTTGCTACAATTTTAGAAACCATTCCTTTCTTTGCATCGTTTGTATATGCTTTATTCGTTGAATTTGTATTCGCGGTAATATTAGAAATTTCTGTAATTTTATCTTTTTTAATTGTGATATCCATGGAAATCGTATACGGATCAAAATCCTCATCTTCATCCGGCTCGCAGCTTACGCTTACTTTATATGTTCCATTTTTGTAGTTTTTCCCTTCGTCTGGATTTTCTGTTGTTTCTTCTTTTTTCTCTGTAGTCGTTTCTTCTTTCTTTTCCGTTGTTGTCTCTTCCTTTTTTTCTGTTGTCGTTTCCTCTTTCTTTTCTGTTGTCGTCTCTTCCTTCTTCTCCGTTGTTGTCTCTTCTTTCTTCTCCGTAGAAGAACTGTTTTTCTTCGCCTTTGATAAAGCGTCATTTACCGCATTAAAAATAGCATGGGAACTGTACGTTGCTCCACTGACAGCATCTACTCCGCTTGTTCCGTTTTTAGAGACAATAAGTGATGGAAGATTCTTAATCTCATCTCTGCTCATAAACTGTTTCAGGTTGGTTCCTTTTGCTGTAGAAGAAATCTCCACCGCAGAAATCTTTCCATTTTTAATCGTTACATTTGCCGTTACACTATATTCCTTAAACTGTTCTCCCGAACAGGCCGCACTTCCAGTGTAGGTTCCATCCTCATACCCTTCTGCCGGTGCTGTAATATTATTATTATTGCTGTCGGAACTACTGTTCTTTTTCTTATTTTTTTTGTTTTTCTTCTTTTTCTTTTTCGTACTGCTTTTCCCTGTTTCCGCCTTTGAAAGAGCATTTCTTACTGCGGTAATAATTCCATTGGAACTATAGGTTGCTCCAGATGCCGCATCCACATTTGTAGTCTGACCGCTGATCATCTTTGGAATAATTCCTTTTGCCTTACTAAAATAGGAAGCAGTTTCTCCTGATGCGCTTGTTACATCAATCGCGCTGATTTTTCCATCTTTTACTGTTACTTTTACAGAAATGGTTCCGCCAAATCCTTTACCGGAGCCAGTGTAAGTTCCATCCTTCCATGTACCGGATTCACTTACTTTAGAGACACTCGGAGCCGAACCACCTGCATTGCCTGCATTCGCTGATGCCGCTGTCGCATTATTAGACTCCGTTCCAAAAAGTGCATTTTTCACTGCACCGATAATTCCGTTTGAACTGTATGTTGCCCCAGACACAACATCTACGTCTGTACTCTGTGCCGTAAGCATCTCATCAATAACCCCTTTTGCACGATTAAAGAAAGAATCCGTCTCACCTGGAGCACTGACAATATCAATCGCCGTCATTGTCTTTTTACTTACAGTAACATTTACTGTAACTTTTCCGCCATATCCGTTTGCAGAACCTTTATACGTTCCATCTTTTACATCAATAGCCCCCTTCTTTCCCTTCTTTGTTGTATTCTTTTTCGTTGTTTCTGCCATTGCTGCTGTACTTTCCTTAGCAAGCGCTTCCTTAATCTGACTGATGTCTTCTGTCTCTGAAGCTTCATACTTTTTTGCCTGTGGGGTTTTGTATCCGGTAAGTACTGTCACCATAAGAACCGCCAGGCAAACCGCTGGAATTATCGCTGTAATTCCTTTCACGCCCGAAACTTTATCACCAAGACTTTTAAATTTTTCAACATATTTTTTCCACTTTTCCCTCATCATATCTCCCTTTCTTTTTGAATGTATTCTTGTATTCCTGTACTCTTGCATTCTTATATTCTCGAAATCTTTTTGTACTTGATTTTATGAGAAATTTTTTGTATCATTATTTTTTTATTATCGTAAAATCAGACTCACTGGTAAAACAATCTGCGATTCCCTCTGAAACTAAAATACTTCCATCATCTTTTACAAGAATCGTGTCAAACTCATCACTGTGTTCTTTCCAGTATTTCTGTGCTTTTTCCGGTCCCATAATGAATAATGATGTGGACAAACCGTCTGCAAGTGTTCCGTCATCTGATACGATCGTAACAGAAGTCAGACCATTATTTGCCGGATATCCATTAGCCGGATCAATAATATGATGATATGTTTTTCCATCCTGCTTAAAATAACGCTCATATCCCCCAGAAGTAATCACTGCCTTATCCTTTATGGAAAGCACTCCAATATAACTTCCCGTATCTGCCGGATTCTCAACTGCCACTCTCCAGTCAGAACCATCTGGCTTTCCGTTTAGTGTCTGCACATTACCGCCAAGACTGATCACTGCACTAGAAATCCCATTTTCTTTAAAAATATCCATTACTTTTGAAGAAGTATATCCTTTCGCAATTCCACCAAGGTCAATCTTCATTCCTTCCTTATTTAAAATGACCTCCTGTTGTTTCTCATCATATAAAACGTGATCTGCTCCCATCAGTCCCCTTAACTTCTTCAGCTCTTTCTTTCCGGGAACACGATAGTTCTCCGTCGGGAACCCCCACGCCTGCATAATCGGGTAAATCGTAATGTCAAACACTCCATTCGTGCTGTCATAAATCTCTTTTGAGCGCTTAATCAGATATCCTGTTGTTTCTGAGACAGAGCCTTTTCCATTCTCGTTAATCTGTGAAACTTCACTACTGTCAATTCCCGTAGAAACAAGCTGTTCAATATTGTTAATCTCATCAACCGCCTCGTCCAACGCTTTCTTAGCATTCTTTCCGTAAGCCGTTAAAGTCATATACGTATCCATCGCAAAAATATCTCTTGATTCTGATTTGTCCTCTTCATTTTGAGTCTTACTATTTGTATCCGCTTCTGCCTGTGTTGTCTGCTCCACAGCCTTTCTACTATCATTCTTACTTTTCTCTGTATCTACTGATGTTCCACATCCGGAAAGCATTCCTGCAGTGAACACAGTGGCCAGTAACATCGCAACTGCTTTTTTTCTAAAATTTATCACAACAATCCTCCATTATCTTGAAACTTACTTTCATTAGTTTTTTCTAACTTCATACATTATATAGAAAATATTCTGACAATGCAATTTTTTTATAAGCAAATGAGAACTTTTTTCATTAATACATATACAGTTTGACATGACTAATAATAGTATATTATTATATTTTTCGTTAGAATAAGCTAACTCAAATACCAATTATAATATAAGGAGGAACTTATGAGAAACAAATTACTTGTAGCAGGTACTCTCGCTTTTGCAATGACTTGTACTACTGTATTTTCCAGTATTACTCCAGCGGTTGTAAAAGCAGCAAGTGTATCTACAGTACAGACACAAACAGCAGAAAACAGCGATGACTACATTTACTGCTATGCAGGCCTGACATGGGCTGAATATTGGAAGGCAGAAGGAGTTACGGCTGCCGGCGATACAACTTCTTCTGATACAGCTGATTCACACGATGAATATGATAAAGGTGCCTTTGATGCAGTAACAAGAGCTACATCCAACCACGGTCTTCACAGAGGAAACTTCCAGTGTACTGCTATCGTTTATGATGAAGACGGAACTTCCTATTCTTTATCCTACTGGAAAGACAAGTCAACAGTTGTTCTGACAAACGGCAGTGAAGTCGGCCTTTCAAGAGGAGTAATCACTCTTTCCGATGGTTCTACTAAAAAGATTGAGCATTATCAGGTTACTGGAATCAAATATGTTCCAGTCGCAGTAAAAGTTGCCGATTTCGAAGATTTTTCAAAACAGTATGCTGTTGTTAAAAATGGTGCCACTTTAGCTGGTGGTTACAGGGAGGACCAGTTACAGTCTTACCAGGCTACTGCATCTGTTAATGCAAATACAAATGGTTTAAAAACTGTAACTAAAAATGCGGATGGTTCTTATTCTTTCAGTGCAAGAAAGAACGATGGTACAACATCCGGCCTTGCAGATTCTTCTTTAAAAACTGTTGACTTAGATGCCATTAAAGGTACTGGTGGAGTTGTTCCTGCAAAAGGAAGCTACGGCGAATTCCTCAGAGTTGACTTTAATCAGAAATCTACTGACAGCAATGTTGGTTACGGTGACCTCGGAGCCCATATGCAGGCTGTAAAATGGACCTACTATGGAAAGGACAGCACACGTTCTAAGGCACTTGCCACTTACGGAACAAAGTTTGCTGCTGATAACTGGATGCATAAAAGTATGGGAATCCAGTTAGGTCTTACAGATTCTATTCGCTGCCAGCTTCCAAAAGGATATGACGGAACTGGCTACTGGAGCTTAACCATTTATGCTCTTGGATACGATGATTCTACATATAACTTTGAAGCTACCGATGCAAACATTGTAAAACCTGACACAAATGCTGGCGATAAAACTAAGTTAAACGAACTTGTTTCTTCTGTTGAAGGATTAAACCCATCGGATTATACAGAAAAGAGCTGGAATAGCTTCGAAACAGAATTAAAAGAAGCAAAAGACATTTTAGCAAAAGAGGCTCCTAATCAGGCAGAGGTTGATGAGGCAATCAAACATCTTACAGACGCTAAAAATGCTCTTGATAAATATGTATACGGAACAGCGAATCTTTCTTATGCAGATTTCTATTACGGAGAATTAAATGACGTAAAAGAGGATACTACTTTAGACCTCACTTCTGATAAAGCCGCTTCTTATCGTGAAAGTGGTATGTATGATGCAGTAAGTAGTGCAACAACTAATAAATATAAATCTTTCTTCTCCAGTACGTATTCAGAAGATAATGCAAACGGACAGGGTGGCTCTATTATCGGTATGAAAGACGTAAATATCGCTGTTCCAACTTCATTATATGAAAATGCGAAAAAGGCTATTTCCGATAATAAAGAATGCAGCAATAAATTATTAGAAATTATTAGTTCTATGAAGTTATCTGATACGACACCATCTGAATATAAAATCTTAAATGGTGATGGTACTTTGACAGCTATGAAATCTGAGGTTATCGAAGATACTTCTGATACACTTACTATCAAAACACAGTCTTCCTACGGACAATATGAAGTAGATCCTGTAACTTCTGAAAACAGCCCTCTTTCTAATTTAGATGCTAAAAAGTCCTTACTTGGTATCATTGTTGAAGACGAAGATGGTACTAAATATGGTATGGAACATCTGGAAAACATCTATGGCGGAGGAAAATTCTCCTTTGCTGTAACAGATGGATTTAAAGAAAAACACGGAAACACAATTGATTATAAGCGTCATGAAGCTTTACAGGGTAAAACAATTAAAAAAGTTACTTATCTTGTAAAAGACGGTGCTGATATTGTGATCAACACTGCCTTAAAATGTAAAACTTTAGCTGGGTCTGACAGTATTATTAAAGCTACCGCCAACGATAACTTTAAAGATGGTGCAACCGTTTCTGTTGATACTGCTGCTGTTCCTTCTGGTTCTAATTATACTTTAAGCAGCGTAAGTATGGGAAAAACTGTCCTGACAGAAGGTACAGATTATACATACGCAAACAATACTCTGACGATAAAAGCTACAGATAATACTGGTGTGGGTTCCTATTCTATGGTATTTACAGATGATACTTACTCTGATATTGTAGCCTCCTTCACATTAGAATCTGGCTACAAGACTGGAGATATCTCCATTAATAAAAATAATCAGGTTACTCTTCCTTCCGGTGTCAACTTTAAAAAATATGTAAATAATATTACATCTATTAAAATTAATGGGGTAGAAAAAACAGGAAAAGGCGGAATTAAAGCTACTGATTTATTTGATGCAGACGGAAACATTAACTTCAATGCAGCAATTAAAGGTAAAGATGGTTCTTCCACACCTGTATTTGCAGACAAATCTGCTTCTTACACAATAGAGCTTACATCAACCGGTTACCCATCTGTATCTGGAACTGTACAGCTGAATACTTCTATCCTTGAAGCTTCCATCAAAAAAGCAGAAGCACTTGATAGCAGCAAATATACTGCTGAAACCTGGAAAGCACTTCAGACTGCTTTAACAGAAGCAAAAGAAGCAAAATCCGCTAACACACAGGCAATTGTTGATGCTGCAAACACAAAACTTACAGAAGCTCTTTCAGGCTTAAAAGAAAAAGCTGTTACTCCTTCTAAACCTGCAACAGAAAAGAAAAATAACACGACACCAGCATTAAAGAAAGCAAATGTAAAACTTTCTAAACCTGTTCTTAAAGTTGGAAAAACAACAAAGAACAAAGCAAAAGTTACATGGAAAAAAGTTAAAAAAGCTACTGGTTATGAAATCCAGTACACAACAAAAGGATTCGGTAACAAAAAAGATACAAAAACAATTAAAGTTTCCAAGGCTAAGATCACATCTGCTCAGCTTAAGAAACTGAAAAAGAAAACAAGATATAAAGTCCGCATCCGCGCCGTATATACAAAAGCCGGATATCAGTCAGCTACATCAAAATGGTCTGCAATAAAAACTGTGAAGACAAAATAATAATTGTAGATTTCGTGTAGACGAAAAAAGAAACGAAAATTAGTATTTAAGCATTCCCTTTTTTGAGAACTTTTTTCATTTGACATTTTTTGTTTGACATAACTAATTTTATATAGTACTATCTAATTGTAGAATAGATTTTCTATCTCAGACTTACAAGATTTGAATTGAATTTTCGGTGCTTAATATCTTTTTATTAGATATTCATGCATGAAAACCTGGTAGGGGACCCTCCACTAACGCACTCCGTATGCGCGCTAGGGAGAGTTCTCTAATTTTTTGCCTTAAAAATCAGTGCACAGATTTTTATATATTTATTTTCTTATCAAATATGTCCTTTTGGAACTTTTTATGTTTGATTTCATAATCAGTTTCTAAAAGTATACAAGAAAAGAAGGGAGACTACAAATTTAATGAGAAAACAAAAATTATTAACTAAGGCTCTGGCAGCTTCTATGGCAGTATTTATGTCTGTCAGCCAGCTTTCTGTTCCTGCATTTGCAGCAGAAGGAACAAAATCCGTTTCTATCGCAGGCAGCACTTACACATATTCTGCAGAAGCTTTAGAAGGCTATACTCAGATTGGAAACAGTGGATTATATTATAAATTAACTAACGGTACAGGTTTTTCCGGAACGATATATGGAACATCTAATTTAACTTACAAAGAATTTTATTCTGGTGATGTAAGCAGCACAGACAGCTTTGATGTCGTTACTACTGCCAGCACTTCTAAGTATTCTCTTTTATCTAATGCCTGGACAGATTATGAGGAGGAACGTGCAGAAGCTGCAGGCGGATATCATGTAAAAGGTGTTGCGAATGTAAATGTTGCTGTTGATTCTGACCTTTATGTTGAATCCGCTATTTTAAAAGATGCGAACAAAGAATTAAGCAAAGCATATGAGGAGGCTTCTGATATTACATTAAATGAAAATCCTACACAGGTTCCTTCTCAGTATAAAACACTTCTGAAAGACGGTTCTTATGTTTCTAATAACAAAACAGTCACTACTGTAACGGATGCCGTACCAACATTAACAACAGGATCCACCTGGGGTGAATACGAGATTGATGTGGTGGAAACAAGCACAAAATACTTAAGAAATTCCCGACAAGATGAAGGATTCCCTGTCAACTCTACTATTCAGGGAATCATTCTTGAAACAACAGAAGGATATAAAGTAGGTCTAGAACATCTTTCAAACATCTGGGTACAGCCTTACAAATTATCTTTTAATGTTACCAATGAAGCGGCTACTATGGGAATTGCAAAATCAGATAATACGGATGAATTTGCAAAGCTTGTGAATAAAACAATTAACAAAATTACTTATGTAACACCAGAAGGTAACTATGTTTATACTTTCGCTGATGGAATCTTTATAAAACCAGCTTACTCTGAAGAAATCAGCGGTACTTTCAGTGACGATATGAAATCATTTACTTTAAATCAGCTTCCTACTGTTAAAAATGGAACATTGACTGTAACATATACTGTTGGAGCAGGTCATAAGAAGACTCCTTATACTCTGTATTCCGGAACTATTGCAAAAAGCGTTTCTCTTGACTTAAATGCTATCCCATCTGATGCAGAAGGTGGAACTTACAGCGTTGCTATTTCTTGTGATAACTACGCTGATATCCACGTTGCAATCCCTGTAACAGAAGCTCAAAAAGCACAGTTACAGGAACTTATCAAACAGGCTGAAACTGCATTAAAAGGTGCCGGTGCTGATGATAGTGTATTATTAGCACATAAAAATGAGGCAGCAGAACTCTTAGCAAACGAGAGTTCTACCAGTGCCGATGCTGCTGATTTAGTCAATGAACTTACTGAATTATTAAAACCATATCAATCCACAGAAGCTCCAACACCATCCATACCGGACAGTACAACAGCTTCTAAACCAAATACAACAACTGCTGCTAAACCAGCTACAAAACCTGCTACTACAGCAAAGAAGCCAAACACAACAGCCACAAAAGTAAAACTTGCAAAACAGACTACAAAAGTAAAAGCAAATGGAAAGAAAAAAATCAAAGTATCCTGGAAAAAAGATAAAAAAGCTTCCGGTTACGAAATCACATATTCCACAAAGAAATCTTTCAAAGGAAAGAAAACAATTGTAGTAAAGAGTAACAAGACAACAAGCAAAGTAGTAAAGAAATTAACATCTAAAAAGAAATACTTTGTAAAAGTACGCTCCTACAAACAGGTTGGAAAAACTAAGACTTATGGTGCATACAGCAAAGTAAAAACTGTAAAAGTAAAATAAGTTTCTCTTAAACATTTTATATAATTGGTATTTTATTTAAGCTAAACAGACGAAAAAAGAATAGACTATAACAAATGTAATGTAAGAGCAAGTAAAAATGCCGGTCAGGCATTTTCTACGCAGTGA
>OLQC01001477.1_pt1 | contig 18556 bp, 22 predicted proteins | sample 1672471 | NCBI WGS metagenome assembly OLQC01 (sample SAMEA3136689, study PRJEB25190) | human gut metagenome | biome: human gut; feature: human-associated habitat; material: faeces | place: Austria | collected 2013
GCTGAACCATGGCAGGGCAGAAAATTGATATCAAGGCCACGCTGCTGCGGCTGAAAATGTGGATCACCCACAACTGGCCCTGGAAGCTGCTTTCGCTGTTTCTGGCTATCTGCCTGTGGAGCGGTCTGATTACGCAGGATGAATCGCTAACGCGCGAAAAAGTATTCAACGATGTAACGATCAACATTGTCAATGCCGACACCCTGCGCCGCAACGGCTTCATCATCGTATCCGGCCTTGAAAACCTGCCCACCGTGCGTTTCCGCGCGGATGTGCCGCAGAAGGTCTATAACATCGCCAGCGCATCCAACTATAACCTGCGTATCGATCTGGCACGCATCCATGATACGGGCGAGCAAACGCTCAATATCATTTCTACCACTACCAATACCTATGGTACCGTGACCGAAATGAGCGTTTCCACCGTGACCGTGCAGGTGGAAGAGTACATCTCCCGCAGCCGCATTCCTGTGCGTCTCTCCACCACCGGCAACCCGCCCGACGGCTTTTATGCTGCCGGCGCCAGCGTGGATCCATCCTATGTCACCGTATCCGGTCCGCGTTCGCTGGTCAATTCCATTGTACGCTGCGTGGCCGATTACAACATGGCGCTGCTTACTCCCGTTTCTGGTTTGGAGCGTACGGCCGTTCCCTATCGTCTGGTCGATGCATCCGGCGATGAAATCGACTCTGCCCTGATTGACGTGACCAGCGAATCCGTGCGGCTGGATAGCCTGCTGGTAGAGCAGGCGCTGTATCAAACCCGTCAGCTTACCATCAACACTACCGATCTGACCGTTGGCACGCCCGCGCAGGGCTATGTGGTCAAGCGCATCACGGCTGAACCCGCCACGCTAACCATCGCCGCCACCAATCAGATTATCAACGCCTTGAGCGAGATCCACCTGGTGGAATTCGTCTCCGCGCCCATCGATATTTCGGACGCCACCACCATCATCAGCCGCAATATCCGCTTGGAGCGCCCGGCCGGGATGGCCTGGTCCAGCAGCGACACCATCCTGATCACCGTGGAAATCGCGCCCGAATAATCATAGGATAATAAAATGAACGATTTTGCAAGTGCTCTTTTGTCGTTTCTGCTCAGCTTTACACGCTCGATTGCAAACAGCGCGCTGTCCATTTTTCAGGGCACATCCGGCACGTTTTGGGCTTGGATTGGCGCGCATTGGCTGCCGCTCACATGCGTTTTGGTGCTGGCGGGGCTAACGATTGACATCATGGTTTATATTCTGCGCTGGCGGCCGCAATACGTGTGGCGCTCCTGGCTGCACAGAATTTTCCGCACGAAGAACGAGCGCATGGCCGAGCAGCAGTTTGACGCTGGCTATGATCAGGGTGTGCAAAGCTTCTCCTTCATGGACGAGCCTATTCCCGATATCATGGAAACCGCGCCTGATGAGCAGCTCTCGCGTGCAATTACGCGCTATGACGTTCAGTCGCCCGCACAGCCTGCGGATACCGCCGTTATACGGCGCAGGCGCAGTGAGCGGCACGGTCGCCATTTGCCTGTATTTCGTCGTCTGCGCACCGAGCGCAATGAGGATTCGCGCCCTGTGCCGGTCGCCCATACGCGCGAGGCTTTCCATGACGCGGTTTATCCTTCTCTTCAGCCGCAGGATGCGGATCAATCTCAGAACGGCAGGAACCCCTATGAGTGAATACCCGCTGCCCCTTGCCTTTATTGAAAGCATGCGTCCGCTTCTCTCAGGAGAAATGGACGCTTTTCTTGCTTCCTACCAGCAGCCTGCCCAGCGTGGCGTACGCTTTCGGGATGCGCGCCGGCCGCTGCCTGCCAGTTCGCTGCTGGGCGATATTCCCTATGCCCGCAATGCCTCCTATCTAAGCCTGGATTCCAACGCCGGGGCCATTCCCCTGCACGAGGCGGGCGCATACTACCTGCAGGAGCCCTCCGCCATGGCCGCAGCCGCCGCGCTCCGGCCGCAGGATGGCGACCGGGTGCTGGATCTGTGCGCCGCCCCAGGCGGCAAAAGCACGCAGCTGGCCATGAGCGCGCATCTGTCGCTGCTAATTGCCAATGAGCCCATCCCCTCCCGCGCGCAGGTGCTATCCAGCAATATCGAGCGTATGGGCATTGGAAACGCGGTTGTAACCTGCGCCTATCCAGACGCTTTGGCGGCGCGCTGGCCCAGCTTCTTTGATAAGATTCTGGTGGACGCGCCCTGCTCGGGCGAGGGCATGTTCCGCCGCCATCCGGAGGCACGTGCCGAATGGAACGCCGATTCTCCCGCCCGCTGCGCCGCCCGCCAGGCTGAGATTTTGAACAGCGCTGCGCAAATGCTGCGCCCCGGCGGCCGACTGGCCTACAGCACATGCACCTTTAATTCCCTTGAAAACGAAGGCAGCATCGAACGTTTTCTGGCCGAGCATCCGGATTTTCATCCTGTCCCCTTTGCGCTGCCTGGCCTGCCTGCTGCGCCGCAGGGCATGCTGCGCCTGTGGCCGCACCACGTGCGCGGCGAAGGGCACTTTGTCGCGCTGCTTGAGAAGGATGGCGATGCATCCCCTGCGCTTAGCGCGCCGCCGCTGCCTGCGCCGGATCATACCGCGCTGCAGGCCTATGCCGCCTTTGCTGATGAAACCGGCTGTGTCATCGTGCCAAACGCCGTTTTCGGCGGCCATTTGATTCACGCGCCCGCAGTCCTTCCACCGCTGGACCGCATCCGCACGCTGCGTGTCGGCCTGCAGGTGGGCGAGCTGCGCGGCAAGGTGTTTATCCCCGATCACGCGCTGGCGCTGGGGACGGACATCCCACGCCAATACCCGCTGACAGACGCGCAGGCACTCGCTTATCTGCACGGCGAGGCCTTGCCCTGCGCTGAGTCTATGCGCGGTTTTTATACGGTCACGGTGGATGGCTATGCGCTGGGCTTTTGCAAGGCTTCTAACGGCCAACTGAAAAATCACTATCCCAAGGGTTTACGCAAGTAATCAAAAGCCGCCTATTCGGCGGCTTTTTGGGACTTCGGCAAAGCCGCCGCCCACTGAAAAATGAGATTTCTTTTTTTCGGGCTGCAGATTTTCTTGTGAGCCTGCGGCTCACGGACAGAAAATCTGTTAGGAATGAGAATTTCCTTTCGGAGGAAATCTCCTTCGGAAATTTTCTCCTCGCGCCGTACACGCCGCCGCTGCGGATCGAAAATGCCGCCCTTAGGGCGGCAAAATGCGAAATATGTCTTGCTTCTTCTTGTTTATTGATACCTAAGCTGTCTTTTTTCATGCAGGTTTATCTGATTCTTACTGCAATCACAGGCGCATCGGGATCAGGCTTCACCTTTTCTCCGTTTTTCTCCGGCAGCATTTGCAGGTAAAGAACGCCATCCTGAATAGCCGATTTGCTGTAGCATTCCCTCGCCATAACATATGTAGCTGTTTCCGCGTTAAGCAGTTCCTTCGGTATTGGGTGCATTGTACCAGCAGCCGGTATACTCCAGTCCTTCGGATTAACAGGGAAGAAGTACATTTCCTTCATCTTTTCTTCATCGCCAACTTGGGGGTTAACAAAGCTGAAGATGATATTCATCTCTATATCCAAGTTATTTTCATATAGCCGGATAAGCTGCAGTTCAACATCCACGCCGTTTACATTGATTGTTTTGTATACATCGATCACCTGTTCCTGTACTTCAGCTGCGGGAAGCTCGATGGGCATGGACGTAGAAAACCACTTTTCATTTTCGGCATCCCAATACATTACTTGCCACTCCAGCTTTGCAACACCGTCTTCAACTGTGATGTTATTGAGATAGTCATAATGGACGGCGCCATTTCCTTCTTTTTCAAGCCATACATCGCCGCCACCGGTATAAGCCCCTTTCTGTTCAAAAGAGCTCATTGCATACTCCATTGGCAAGTCTTTTTTATTCAAGTATTCCCGCAGCGTTGTATTCTCGTCAATATCTCTTAGACCTTTATAATAGGCGCATAGCAGCTTGTCCAGCGATACGCTCTGAGGCGAGTGCATAATAATAGATTTTTCGCCATCCATACGGGTAACCTCTGTAACCGCATGCACCGTGTTCCCGTTTACATACGCATCACGAATATGGAAACGGAAGCCCCCAAATTCCTGGGTCAGGTCCTGATCAAAGCCAGTTGTAAAGTCCTCTGGCAGCTCCACCCCACTCCATCTAAAGTAATCCGGCAGCATCCAATGATCTTTTTCCGCTTTTTGCGCGGCACGCTCAACGATTGCCCACTGATCCACCCCGCCCATGCCCTCGCTGGCGGGAACGGGCGTGTTGGTGATCAAATCGTCGGGCGCGGAGTTCTGCGAGGCGGCATACACGGTGCCCATGATGGCAAGCAGCAGCATCATTGCGAGAACGGTTTGAATAGTAAAACGCTTCACTTTCTTCTCTCCCTTCGGCTGGTTCATCACGCGCTGCGCAAGCCAGGGATCCTCCTGCAGGCCGGAAAGCCGCGCATCCATCGCCTGATGCATACGTCTGCGCATTTCCTGTTCCGTCATGGAATTCAGCCTCCTTCCAGCTTACGCTGCAGCGCTTTATGCGCGCTGTCCAGCCGCCGTTTCACGGTGGACGGCGCAACTTCCAATACTTGTGCAATCTCCGTCAATGTCATATCCTGATAATAATACAGCAGCACGGCCTCCCGCTGCTGGGCAGGCAGGGCGCAGACGGCGCGGACGAGGGTATCGTCCCGCTCCTCAAAGGGCACGGCGGGCTCTGGCAAATGCTCCAGACGCACGCTGCGATCCACATGGCGGAACCACCAGCTGCGCCGCATATCCCAGCACACATGCACCGCAATACGCATCAGCCAGGTTTTCTCGCTGCACTCCCCACGGAAGGAGAGGGCGGCTCGCCAGGCTTTCACAAAGGTCTCCTGCACCGCGTCCTCGGCCAGGGCCGCATCCTTGAGCCATATGCAGCACATCCGGCGCAAGGGAACCTGATATTCCTGCACCAGACGGGCAATCAAAGCATCCGGGCTTTCGATGTTATCAGCGCGCTTGACAACAATCATTCGCCGCTTCTCCCTCCTTTCACCTATACTGACGGAGCCGATAGGAAGAATTTTGCGTTTCTGCAAAAAATTATTTTAGTTTATTATATCATAACGCAGGCAAAAGAAAAGCCCGGTAAAATCCGGGCTATCGCGATATTCGTATTTAGATTTCACTTTTCTCCCATCGGGTCATCGCATCCAGCTGATCCGGGGTATGGAACCAGTGTTCTCCCGGCTCATAGACGCTTAGAGTGGCCTGATGGGCATTTGCAAAGGCCGTGATGGTATCACGGGAGGTCAGGTTGTCATGCCCGGCATAGAGAATAGCCGTGGGCGTATGCCAATTGAGCGGATGCTCACGCACCCAGGATAGATACTGCCAGGACAGCGTTTGGCCAAAGTCCGTGGCAATCTCGCCCGCATCGCGCAGCTGCATCTCCGTCACCCCGGCCCAGTCCATCATGTCCAGAATCAGCCGCTCCATATTCACGACCGGCGATACGAACAGCGCCTTCTGCAGCGCCTGATCCGACAGGGCGAGCATGGAAAAATATGCACCAATGCTGTTTGCCCGCAGGGAGATTGCACGCCAGCGGGTGCGCATATAGTCCATCACCGTGCGCAGCTCGGGCGCGGCTGTCCAAGGATTGAAGCCCGCCATATCCTTGCGTTCACCATGGCCGGGCAGATCAATAGCCAGCACCTGCGCGCCCGTCAGCGCAGCGAAGGGCTCAGCTTCCGTCTTGTTGCCGCCCATGCCGTGCACAAACAGCCAGGCATGCGCGCTTGCCTCGCCATAAATGATGGCGGGCGTTTGTCCAATTTTCAAGCATTCCTGTTTCATTTTACTTATCTTCGCCGAGCAGCACTCTGGCCTTCAGGCTGCCGCAACCCTGCTTCGCCGTTACGGCGATGGTATAGTCGCCATCCTGCGCAATATCCAGCGTGAAATCCGTGCACGCCTTGCCATCGCCCGAATAGATGGCGCTGCCGGCAGGATCGCGGATTTCCAGCGCCATTTCGCCCGCCGTCGTTTCAAAATGCACCTGCAGGCGATTGCCCTGCTGCAGCGTCAGCGTGTGCGAATCCGTGCCATTCATGCGGGTAATAGTCAGCTCGTAGGCGTCGGGATTTTTGACGCGGCTGCCAGTAAACTCGGGCGCGCCGCCGCGCAGAAGCAGCGCAGCAGCACCCGCGCATACAAGCAGCGCCAGGATGACGATTGCAACGATCCAGCTCTTCTTCATTTTCTCTTACAGCGCGGCAAAAGCAGCGCCGCCCTTTTTCTTTAACCAAACATACAGGCCGGCGGAAATCGCCAGCGTAAGCGCCATAAAGCAGGCCATGTAAGCGTTCGCGCCCATGCGATGGCCAAACAACAAAAATCCGACAATGGGCAGAATACCATAGATCATACCACCCAAGAGTCCGATCATCACGCTGGCGCTCTGCTTGATGGGCACGATCTCGCTGGTCCAGGTAAGGTTAGGCATTTTCAGGCCCACAGTCAGGTTCAGCAGCGCCATCATCAGGATGACAGCCTGCGGCACCAGCAGCGTAAGCAACGTTTCAATCGCGCTCAAGCCGCCGGCAATTGCCGCGCAGGCGCTGGCAAACAGCGCCGGGATGCTGGTCAGAAGCAGCTGCACGCTCAGCTTTGCGCGCAGCGCCTGCCAGGGATTCACAGGCAGAGACTGGAGCAGCCACAGGTTTTTGCCCTCCAGAGAAATCGAGGGAGCCGCCATATCGTTCATGGAAGCCACCACGCACACCGCCGTGCACAGCAGCACCGCTGCGCTGCCCGGCTGATTGTCAAAGGCCATCGCCAGCATGGGCATCAGGTCGCGCCCCTTGATCAGCAGCACAATGCCGCTGATGGGCAGCAGCAGAACGCCCAAGCCGCAGTTGAGCATATAGTTGGGACTGGACAGGAAGCGGGCAAACTCCTTGCCCAGCAGCGCAGCACCGATGCTTTTGCGCTGTGTCCTGGTTTCACGGTACATACGACGCTCCGTCTTGCCAGAGGAGGTAGCGATCTTGAGGAAGCTGCGGCCCAGCAGCAGCCACATCACCCCAAACAGCGCCAGCACTACGGCCGTTACGACGACCATGGCCTTGCCGTTGCCCAGCGCTACGCAGCCGAACAGATAGATCGGATACGCCGCACCCTTGATTTTCTCGCCGTAAGTAACGGCGTTGGCGACGAAATCGCTGATGATCGTCTGTGCTCTGAAGCAGAAGAAATAGTAAATAGCAAAGAAGGCAAGGGAAATCACTACCGTGATAAAGCTCTTATTCTTCAGCTTCAGGCTGATCTTAGCCACCACCCAGCCCAGCGCGCAGGACAGCGTAAGCACAAAGATGCTGATCAGCAAAAGCAACAGAATCGAGCCGGCAATCACGCCCAGACTGGCCGAAACCGTAATCCAGTACACAATCACGGCAGGCAGGATGACCACGCCCGAGTACATCAGCCCCAGCAGGTAAACGCTGAGCAGCCGCGCGCCCATGATCGCATTAACCGGAATGGGCATGGACAAAAGCAGATCGTTATCCTTGGCCAGGTACAAGCCGGAATAGGTATTGAACACGCTGCCAAACGAGCCAAGCAGAATGGCCAGCAGCCCCATCAGCGCAAAATACAGCCAATCCATCCCGGCAGCGGCCATCGGCGCGCTCATGGACAGCGCCAGCAGAGTAAACATGCCGCCCAGCACGCCCAGCATAATCACCACAAACAGGACGATGTACGTGGCCACAGCCGCCTTGGAGCGGGCCTTGTTCTTTTTCGCATCATAGAAATAGCTGCGGAAAATCTCCGCTATCTGTTTCTTCAGCAGTATTTTCAGCATGCTTCTCCCTCCAGTTCGAGGAACACCTGCTCCAGCGAGTCGTCGCCCTTGACCTCCTCCATCGTGCCGGAGCGAATCAGCCGTCCAGCTTTAATGATAGCCACCTTATCGCACAGCTTTTCGGCCACTTCCAGCACATGGGTGGAAAAGAAGATGGCGCCGCCCTCGTCGCACACCTCGCGCATCATGCCCTTGAGCAAATGCGCGGCCTTGGGATCCAGGCCCACAAAGGGTTCGTCCATGATGATCAGCTTAGGCTGATGAATCCAAGCAGCGATGATGGCCAACTTCTGCTTCATGCCGTGCGAATAGGAAGCGATAGGCTGCGCCAAATCAGCCGTCAATTCGAAACGCTCCGCATAATCATGAATGCGCGCCTGGCGGTCAGCTGCACTGATGCCGAAGATATCGGCGATGAAGTTCAGAAACTTGATACCCGTCATATAATCATACAGGTCGGGATTATCGGGGATATAAGCAATCTCCTTTTTGCAGGCCAGGGGCTGATTGCGCACGGAGTTTCCATCGATCGTGATTTCGCCCGCGTCAAACTGCAAAATGCCTGCCACGGACTTAAGCGTAGTGGTTTTGCCCGCGCCGTTATGACCGATAAAGCCATAAATTTCGCCCGGCAGGATGTGCAGGCTCAGGTCGTCCACCGCTTTTTTATCGCCATAGGTCTTGGTCAGATGTTCAATTTTAAGCATTGTTATTTTTCCTCTCCTTTTTGTAAATCTCCACACAAAAGCCCTGGTATCCGCAGTGCGGGCAGATCAATCTGCGCATAGCCGGGGTATGCCGCGAACAGAAAAGCTGCTTCATCGAGGGCTTGAACACTTCGTGGCATTCGGGGCAGACATACCCCTCGCGCCTGCGATAAAACCGCATGATCCACACCCCAAATGGCACAATCATCAGCGCATACAGCGCAAACGGCCACCATATGCCCGTCACAATCCACAGGATCACCGCGCCCCACTCCATCGCTGCCATGGGGATACCGGCCAGCAGCATGATCATATGCATCTGCCGGCTTTGCTTTCTGTTTTCCATTGTATAGGCGATGTCGCCAAGCGATTCAACGGAAAAATTTTCCACGCGCTTCAGCTCGCGCCGGATGCCTTCCACCCTGTCCAGCCGTGCTTGCCGCTCCGCCATTTCATCGCGCAGGATACGCTCCTGCTCATCCAGCAGGGTGTTGATCACGCTGCCCGGATCGCTTTCGCTAAGCAGATCGCTAATGCTATTGATGGACAGCCCCGCCTCGCGCAAAAAGCAGATAATCCGCAGGCGGCGAATATCCGCCTCGGAATAAAGCCGCCGCCCGCCTTCGGATAACTCACTGGGCTTGAGAATATCCCGCGCATCGTAATACTGCACCGTGCGGACGGTAACACCGCAGAGCTTTGCCGCTTCACCCGTTGTGTATTTGGCCACGCTTTCCCCTCCTTCGCGCCCATCCTACATCATGACGCAGCGTCACATGCAAGCCCTTACGCAGGGTAACACGCAAAAAAGCTGCAGAACCGGCTGCATTTTGCGCGTCCAATAAACAACGAGCGTTGTATATTATACGTTGCCGTCATTCGCATGTCAAGTCTTTTCAAAATCAACGGTATGTAAAAATTGCTTACCTGCCAGCAAATAGTACACGGGCATAGAACGAGCGCCGCTCAGGAGAGGATGCAAAGCGGATGTGAGGGTTAAACTGTGCACCCGCAAGGGGAGCAGCAAGCTATTGGAGGAAAACCGCAATGACTCTGATGCTCCGGCAGCTAGCGCAGCGCGCGATGCATTTTGGTTGACGCTTCGACGCTGATGGTCGCCATAGTATCTTAAGCTTTTCCCTCTCACCAGCTCCGCTGGTGGTTTTCTTCTTCGCTGAAGCGACAAGAAAAAGGCCGGAATAATGCTGGACATGTTCATCCAGTCATTACTCCGGCCTTAGTGGTGGCGCTTGGCCCCGGTGGTCAGTCAGTAATGTGTGTGAAGGACGCGGGTATTGATCCTTTCACATGATAGATCTTGGCTGCCGCTTCCGGCAGCTTGCGGTGCGGCTGTATGCGCACCGTTGAAAAATCATTCAAGCGCAGCTTGAAGCAGTGTTGGCAGCGGGGGCACTTGATGGAAACATTGGCGTTGCCTGCGCCCTCAATATAGACCTCTCCTTTGTTACACCATGGGCATAAAACCTTGATTTCTTCTGCCATCCTGTTCCTCCCAACAAATCAGGTATTCAGGTATACATCATGCCGGGCATCGTAACCTCATGGCGACCGTCTCCCGGCATATGCAGGTCGCCCATGAGGGAAGCAGCGTAAATAGAGCGTTTCCCAAATCGGGAACGGATTTCATCCACACAGTTTTCCAGCTTCTGGCGCTTCATCCGCGCATTTTCGTCTCCAAACATATCCAGCTGGACAGGACGCTCCTCCGGAACGAGGTTGATGGCCGTCACGCAGACGGCTCGGACGGGCTTTTGCCAGTGATACCATTTCTCCAGCAGCACGCGCCCTGCCTGTGCGATCTCCATGGGGCTTTGCGACGGGTACGGCAGCTGCATCTGGTGCATCATGCCGTCCAGCTCGTTTTCCCGAATATAGAGCTTGACACCTTTGGCACACAGGTGATATTCCCGCAGCCTGTGGCCAATATCCTGTGTAAGCTCCAGCATAACCTTCCAGACTTCTTCGTTCTTATGCAGGTCACAGGAACAGGTAATGCCGTGGCCCACGGACTTAATGGGAGCCTCATAGCCGTCCGGCATAACCCGCGATCCATCCTCGCCGTTGGCGAAGATCCACAACCCCATGCCGTTCTTACCAAACCAGCTGGTCAGGATCGAAGGATCTGTCTTAGCCAGATCGCCGATGGTATAGACACAGCGCTCCATGAGCTTTCGAGTAGTGGAGCGGCCTACATACAGAAGCTCAGACACAGGAATGGGCCAGATACGCTCTCGCCAGTTGGAATCGTCAAGTACCGTAACCGCGTCCGGCTTTTTCATATCCGAGCCGAGCTTTGCAAAAATCTTATTGAAGCTCACCCCGATGGATACGGTGATCCCCAGTTCATCCTTGACTGTTTGCCGAATTTCCTCCGCGATCTGTTCACCGCTGCCGTACAGCTGAGTGCTTCCAGTCACATCCAGCCAGCATTCGTCCATGCCATACGGTTCCACAAGGTTCGTGTAACGCAGGTAGATGTTCCGCAGCAGCCGGGAGAATTTGCAGTACTGATCGTAATGTGGTGGCACCACGATCAAGCCGGGGCAGGCTTGCCGGGCTTCCCAATTCGCCTGCCCGGTCTTTACGCCCGCTTTCTTGGCCAGTTCACTCTTGGCCAGCACAATGCCGTGCCGCTCTTCCGTACTGCCACAGACGGCCACGGCCTTGCCGCGCAATTCAGGGTTCAAAAGCATCTCGACGGATGCGTAGAAACAGTTGGCGTCGCTATGCAGGATGCATCGGTTTCGCATGGTCATCCCTCCAAATGAAGTTTAACTTCATCTTTTTCCTTCAGGGGTATTGACATTGTACTTCATGCACGCTATAATAATCATGAAGTTCAACTTCGTGATTCTGATTATAACGCAGTTTAACTTCATTGTCAACAGGAAAATCAAGAAGTTTAACTTCAAGAAGGAGGACTGAACCATGAAGTTCGGAGAGAAGGTCAAAGAGCTTCGCGCCAAAAAGGAACTATCCCAGCCTGCATTGGCCAAACTGCTGGGTGTAAGCACACGCACGATTGCTGCATATGAAAGCTGCACTTCCTATCCTCGTCGTCAAGAGATGTACGACAAGCTGGCCGAAATTTTCGATGTATCTGTCGACTATCTCCGCACCGAAAATGAGGAATTTATCACCGATGCAAAGGAGCGCTTTGGCAGTCGCGGAGAGGCCCAGGCGAAATCGATTCTCGAACAGACGCAACAGCTGTTTGCGGGTGGTTCGCTGTCGGAGGACGATGAAATCGCCTTTCTTCGTGAAATGCAGCGGATCTACTTGGACTCCAAGGAACGCGCCAAGAAATACACACCCAAGAAGTATCTGAGGAGCAACGATCACACGGATGTGTAACTCACTGCCTCATGACGGAAGGGGTATGCAATATGAACAACGCGATTTATCTTGAAGCCGAACGGCTACGAAAGAAGTACAATACCCGTGACCCGTTCGAGCTTTTGGAAGCAGCCAATGTGGTGGTTGATTTCACCCGCGAGTTTCCGAAAAACGGGCTGAAAGGGTTCTGCACCATCATCAACCGAACGCGCTATGTGGTGATAAACGCTCGGCTCTGCGAAGAAGAACAGCGCGTCGTAGCCGGGCATGAAGCCGGGCACATCATCCTTCACATGAATGATCTGAAGATAGGAGCATTTAAGGATAGCGATATTTATCAGGCGAAGAGCAAAAAGGAGCGGGAGGCTAATTTCTTCTCTGCTGATTTTTTGATCAGTGACGACGAGGTGCTGGATGCCATGAAGGCTTGCGATGCGAACTTCTTCACGGTGGCCCATGCCCTGTACATTCCAGAGCCGTTTTTCGCCTTTAAGCTCTACAGCATGGTGGAGCGTGGGTATTCGATGAAGATGCCCGTTGAATTGGACAACACCTTTTTGGCGAACTAATGGGAGGCGGTAGACATGGCAGAAGCAAGACCTGCCAAGGTATATGTGAAGGTGAAGGTCGTATTTACCGAGGAAGGACAGATGCGGCCCCGCGCTTTCGAATGGGAAGATGGCCGGGTATATGCGATTGACCGCGTCAAGGACGTCAAGCAGGCGGCAGCACAGCGCTGCGGCGGACAGGGCGACCGATATACGATTATCGTGCGGCAGCAGGAACGCCAGCTCTATTTTGAGCGCAGCGCTTCTCTGACGGGCGATCACATCGGGCGCTGGTTTATTGAGAGGAAGCAGGCATAAGGGGGCAAAAAGCATGGAGAAACTGACCATTCAGGATATTCGTCATGGGAATAAAGAAAATTGTCATCGGATGTATGTTCGCAAGAGCAAACTGACAGATCATGCGGATGCTGTTTTTACTGTGTATGGCAATGGCATGTCTCCCATCATCCGCGATGGCGATATGGTTGCGATTGCTTTTGAAGATACCCTTGAGCCGGGCGCTATTGGCATGTTCCTTGTAGATGGGCAGATTGTACTGCGCCAGTATTACCCGGATGGGTTACGGGCTTTCAGGCCGGAACTGTCCTCGGTGGATATTTCCTGCAAAGAGGGCTATCAGATCGTGGGCCGTTTTATTACGGTGATTACCGAGGACATGCTGCCAAACGAAGAAGAACGAGCGATCTTGGAAGAGGCCATGTAAGGCAGGAGAACGATGATGAGCACAGAGGAAAGCGTCAGGAACGAGACAATGCACCCTGACACAGTGGTCAATGCGCGGCTGCTCGGTGCCCAACACGTCAAGATTTCGTACAAACGCATCGTGGGCAGGTGTCACAGTACCCTGCATCCGGGCAAGCTGACCCGCAGGATTATGGAAGAACATGACTGTCTGGGCAAGCAGTGCAGCCATTTTGAAAAGTACGAAGAGGCAGGATACTGGCGAGAACTTGAGCGCAAGCAGAAGCTCAAAAAGGTCGCCAGAACACAGAAAGCTGCCCGCAAGCAGCAGGCAGCGGAAGAAGCAGAGTATTTTGAAGAGCTGAAGGTACTATTCCAGTCGTATGCGGATGAGGCGGGCTATTCCATGCATATCGTCCGTGTGCATGGAGTACGGGCCACGATCTATGTCTACTACGTTTCGGACTATCCCTTCGCGGATGGAAACCGATTTCCGGCATTTTTGAAATCAGTACGGTTCTTTTTCCCTCATCACCAAATCGTACTGCGTCATGTGATGAATCAGGAAGGCCACTTCCTGACGAGAGAAGAATACGCGCAAATCAAGCGCTAAGACGGCTCTGTAGCGGGAGGCGCTGAATATGAGAAACCTTTTTAGGAAGCTGATCAGTGTGCTGCTTATAGTGGCATGCGTTTTCATAAACACACCAGCGTTTGCGGAGAGCAACCTGACGATCCACTTTCTCGATGTAGGACAAGGCGCAGCAGCCATTATCCAGTGTGATGGCGAAGTCATGATGTTTGACGGCGGCAGCGCAGGAAACAGCAGCTTTATTTACTCCTATTTGCAGAACACGCTGGGACTTGAACATATTGATGTGATGGTGGCTTCGCATCCCCACGAGGATCACATCGGCGGCCTGTCTGGTGCCTTGAACGCCTGCAGCGTCGGAACGATCTATTCGCCGGTTACCGAGTACGACAGTAAGACATTTTCATCGCTTCTGAAGTACGCAGGGAAGCAGGGACTTTCGCTTACCGTACCCTCTGTCGGTGACACCTTTACGGTAGGCAGCGCAACGGCAACATTCCTTTCGCCTGCAAAAGCATATGACAATACAAACGACCTGTCACTGGTCGTGCGCATCGTATATGGCGACACATCATTTCTGTTCACTGGTGATGCTGAATGGGATGCGGAGCATGACATGGTGGATGCAGGGCTGGAGCTTTCCTCTACTCTTTTGAGCGTCGGCCACCATGGAAGCAATACCTCCAGCTCCTATGTCTTTCTTCGGGAGGTCATGCCGGAATACGCGGTCATAAGCGTTGGCAAGGACAACTCCTATGGACATCCCTCCGAAGATACACTGAGTCGTCTGCGGGACGTGGGCGCACTGGTTTACCGCACCGACCTGCAGGGGACGATAACCTGTATCTCGGACGGACACTCTTTGTCCTTTGAAACAGAAAAGAATGTGACGGCGGACGGACTGGACAGGTCGATGCTGATCGCGTCTGCTGGCCCGATGAGCACATTCAACCGAGGCAAAACGGAATATGTGCTCAATACGCGAAGCAAGAAGATCCATCTGCCGGATTGCGCATCGGTAGATAAGATGAAGGAAAAGAACAAAGCCTATTCCAGCGAAACCATAGAGGAACTGGAATCACAGGGATACACGCCTTGTGGGAATTGCAGACCAGATTTGCAGTAACCATATGCGAAGAATGGAGGATATTCCAGTGGACGAGTTTTTTATCGTAATGGTTCAGGATTTCGGTGAGGTTTATGAATACCGCTACTCCACGCTTGACGCTGCGAAACGCTTTATGGCAATTGAAAGGCTGCCATGTTCACTCTGGATATGCAGTAATAAAGACAGCCAACGGAAAAGGCTGGTATTGCAACCTGCTAACTAACCTATACTGAGGAGGTTATCACTATGGAGTTCAGCTATGATAACGACACACTCTTTAATGCGCTCTATCAGGAGGTCCCAGAAAAAGCGCGTCTGCAGCGAATGAATCAAGGTATCTGGGAATTCTTCTGTGAGAATATCGACAGGTATGGCTTTCAGAGCCGCGAAGGGCAGGAAAACATGGCGCTCGATATTGGAGAAGCCATAGCAAACAAGCGCCATCTAATGGTTGAAGCAGGCGTTGGCATTGGTAAATCATTTGCCTATATCGTTCCTCTGATGCTGTTTAAAAAACAGTTTCGCCGCCCTGTTATCATTTCCACATCAACGATTACTCTGCAGGAACAGCTGCGCGGAGATATAAAGACGATAAGTGAACTGCTGAACTTTCCTGTACAAACAATCATTGCAAAGGGACAGTCTCACTTTATTTGTCGTAGAAAAGTTGAGGAGCATAAAGATCGGTCTTTGCGTTCACAAGTATGCAAAGCTATGGATAACAAGGCAGTAGAGCGCAGCGACCTTGTATCGTTGGAAATAACCGATGCGCAGTGGCAGGAAATTGCTATTTCCGGCTATGGCAAGCGCTATTGCAAAGATTGCCCTCATCATTCAAAATGCTTCTTTTCTATTATGCGTAACAAGCTTAAAAAGCAAAACTGTGATTTTATCGTGTGCAATCATGACTTACTTGTTGCCAATCTGAAAAAAATAGAATCATACAGTACTCCAATTCTGGCTGATGCCCCACTCATTATCGTCGATGAAGCACATAATCTTGAAAGTACGGCACGCAATCAGCTGACCATGCGGTGTTCTCTTTCTGATTATGATTGGGCCATATCTACTGTTCGAAACGGTGTAAGAAGGTTCGAAGACTTAGAGCGTCAGGCAGATCGCATCCGCAGTACGATGGAGAAGCTATTTAGAGAGCTGCACCAGCAGGTGCAGAAACAGCGCATCGAAAACGCAGCCGACCGCGAAAACAATCGGTATTTCTATACTCCAACTGCTACTACAGAGGATTGTATTCAGCGCTTGAGCCATTCACTATATAAATTGCAAAATAGTGTACAGATCCGTTTGCGCGATAATGCAAACCAGACATTTGAAAACGCAGCCGACCGCTTGTCGTCTATTTCAAGCATGTTTACCCAAGCATCTTTGCCCGACGAAAGCGTTTTTTGGATAGAATCGGACAGCAAGGACGTTCGTCATCTCCTATTTACTTTGTGTCCAAACGATATAAGCGGGTGGCTGCATGACACGCTGCTGGCGAATCAAGGCGTTACGATTCTTACTTCCGCGACGTTAACCAGTCAAAGCACTGGCTCTTTGCGGGACATGTATCGCTATGTTGCCGACAATGTTGGCTTTTCGCGCTTTCAGGGGGATTTTGCAGAGCCAAAGCCATCACCGTTCGATTATGAGCATCATGCCATGATGTATTGTGCCGATGATCTTCCTCATCCCACGAAGGACAAAGAGTCATTTATATCGAAAGCGTGTGATCGGATTATTGAGCTGATTAAGATTTCTCACGGTAGCGCTCTGATTTTGTTTACCGCCAAGGCAGATCTCAACGCCGTTTATGAGGAACTGTCAAAACGTAATCTGCCATACCCGATTATGCGCCCATATGCGGGTGCTTCACAGGCTGACACGCTCGAATCATTTCGACTGCAAAAAAACGCTGTTTTGCTTGGAACCGGCGCATTCTGGGAAGGCATCAATCTGGCAGGTGACGTACTCACCAATGTAATCATTTTCAAATTGCCTTTTCCTGTGCCTGATCCGATTATTGACGCAAAGACAAAAGCTGCCACAAATGGGCTGATGGATGTGCTTGTACCAGAAATGGTCGTTAAGCTCAAACAGGGAATTGGACGGCTCATTCGTTCCGAAAATGATAAGGGAATCATTTCGATTCTTGACCCCCGCCTTTCGGAAGCCTACCACACACCATATAGGGAGACCGTGTTTGAAGCGCTTCCAATCAAAAACAAGACAAGCACTATTAGCGAGATTCAGAAATTCTATACAACAGTGGTCGAACAGGAGTGATTCTATATGTGTGGGCGTTATTACATCGCTGAAGAGGACTGCACCGCTGAACTGCAGAAAATCATAGAGCAGCTGAATCGGCGAGGTGCAGAAGTCAAGACGGGTGAAATCTATCCAACAGACACAGTACCCGTGCTGGCCAACAACAAATCGATGGTAATAACACCCTTCGCTATGAAGTGGGGATACACACTGCCGGATGGGAAACAGATCATAAACGCCCGAAGCGAGACCGCTGCGGACAAACCGCTGTTCCGCGACGGTATGCTGCAGCGGCGCTGCCTGATCCCGGCCACGAACTATTTTGAGTGGGAAAAGCGGGGAAGTAGGTGGGGGCGTACTGCTTGATTTCATCCATGGTGAACACATGCCACAGGCCCGTGTTCTGGCTCACGATGGAGTCGGTCATCTTGTTGCCGCACATGAAGATATCCGGCAGGTTGTTGGTGTTGATCAGCGCGGAGGAAAGCTGCTCTTTCATGGTTTCTTCGGGCAGCTCGATCCAGTTGATCTTCAGGTTGCAGGCCTTTTCCACTTCCTGCACCCAGTGCTTTTCGGAGTAGGATTCGGTGCTGTCATAGGGACGGCGGCCGATGCAGATGGTCAGTTGGGTGGGTTCCTCGGCGATGGCGAAGCTGCACAGGGACAGCAGCATGGCCAGGGAAAGGAACAGCGCGACGATACGGGTTTTCATTCTTTTTCCCTCCGTTTGAATTATGATGTAAAAGCGGAAATCCTTCCGCCTTTATCCCTTGATGGAGCCGATCATGACGCCCTGCACAAAATACTTTTGCAGGAACGGATACAGGCACATGATCGGCAGGGCCGATAGCACGATCACCGCGTAGCGCACGGTCTGTACCAGGCGCAGCACCTCGGCGTTGGCGTCCGATTCCATAATGCTTTCGGTGCCGGTGGTCATCAGTAATAGGTGGCGCAGGTACAATTGCAGGGGTTGCAGCGACGCATCGGTTGTGTATACCAGGGCGTTGTAGTAGTTGTTCCAATGCGCCACGGCGATATAAAGCGAAATAACGGCGATAATTGCCTTGGACAGGGGAATGACAAACATGAAGAAGAAACGGGTATTGGAGCAGCCGTCGATGAATGCGGCCTCGCGCAGCTCATCCGGAATGCTGGAGGAGCAGAACGTACGGATCAGGATGATGTTGTAGGCCGTTACGCTGCCCAGGAAGATCAGCAGCAGGCGCGTGTTGGTAAGGTGCAGGGCGGAGCATACGATATAGGTGGGAATCAGACCGCCATTGAAATACATGGTAAAGGTGATTAGCCCCATAATCAGACCGCGGCCTTCCATATCCCGGCGGGATAGCGCGTAGCCGCAGGGCAGCGATATTGCCAGGCCGAACAGCGTTCCGCCCAGGGTGTAGATG
>OLQC01001485.1_pt1 | contig 18458 bp, 20 predicted proteins | sample 1672471 | NCBI WGS metagenome assembly OLQC01 (sample SAMEA3136689, study PRJEB25190) | human gut metagenome | biome: human gut; feature: human-associated habitat; material: faeces | place: Austria | collected 2013
CAAACAAAGGAGCGTTCAGCCATGGCTCATGCAGAGAGAATCACATTTGCAGAATATCGCAGTCGTTTTGCAACAGAAGCAGATTGCAGAGAATATCTGTTCCAAATACGCTTCCCAGAGGGCTTTGTCTGCCCGAAATGCGGATGCACGGAATACTACCCCATCCGAACCAGACACATTTGTCAGTGCAAAAACTGCCGGAAACAAACCTCTGTGACCGCTGGTACAGTCATGCACCGCACACATCTGCCGCTGACCGTCTGGTTTTGGGCGATTTACCTCTGTGCAACAGATAAGCGCGGAATCTCTGCTGTTGCCCTATCTGGGCAGCTTTGCATTTCCTATGAGAGCGCCTGGTATCTGCTGAAGCGGATTCGTTCAGCCATAGGCGATCGAGATCAAAACTATCAGCTTTCGGGTTTGGTCGAAATGGATGAAGCGTACTTGGGGGGACCCAGGCACGGCGGGAAACGAGGTAGAGGCACTGAGCAGCCTAAAATGGCTGTAGCGATGTCTAAAACGAAATCCGGAAAACCGCTGTATCTGCATCTCCAAATGATTCCGGACGTAAAGACTACGACGCTGCAATCATGATAAGCGGTCTTATCGGCCACACACTAGGTGCTACACCTAATGCCCTTGCAAATATGTCTACACTTACAAGTAAATACGGCAAAAGCGAAACAGCCTTTTTAATAGTGCCTATGGTTGGTGCATTCTTGCTCGATGCCTTTTCAATGCCTTGTATTTTATTTTTTATAAATTTTTTAAAATAGATACATAAAAAAGTATTAAAAAACATAAATTTTACCATACTAAAAACATGAAATATTTTTAGTATAATAAACAAAATAAAGCAAAGGTAATAATTAAAATAAAATCTATTAGAAAGTTGTGATACTATGATAAAAAGCAATCTAAATTGCATCGTATCAAGTTGTGCTTATAACAACGACGGTTATTGCTATGCCTCTCATATTAAAATAAATGGTTACGATGCTATAAATTCAAAAGATACAAATTGCGAAACTTACGTAAAAGGCTCATTTGAATCTCTTTCATCTAAAAGCGATGAAGTTATAACAAATAGTCAAAATATTAGCTGCTCTGCAAAAAACTGTACATATAACTTCTACGGAGGTTGTAATGCTGATCATGTTTTAATCAGTACAAGAGACAGTAAATGTGATACTTTTAGAATTAAAAATTAAAAACACTAAAAAACGGGCTTTATAAATGCAAGGCCCGTTTTTATATACAAATAATTAAATAATTTCTTCTTTTAATCCTGGATTTTTAAGTTGATATTTTTTCATTTCTTCTATCATATTTTCTTTTATTGTTTTTGCAAGTTCAACTGTTCTTAATTTTGGATTTTTTAAGTGGTCATATATTGGTTCTAAAAATTCAACTTCTACATCTTTTGAATTTATTTTACCTACTGGTTGGTATCCTTCATAAGTGTGTAGTGAGTTTTTAATTACCATTGGCACTATTGGGCATTTAGCTTTATATGCTATTTTTAAAGCACCTGGCTTAAAATCTGAGACTAAAGACTTTGGATCTTTTACCCAAGTTAAATCACCTTCTGGGAATATCGCCATACTTTGGCCTTCTTTTATATTTTCTGCGCATTTATTAATGCTTTTTACCCCTTCACGATTATTTTCCCTATTAATATACACAGATTTTGTAAGTTCTATCCAGTGTCTTAAAATAGGAATATTTCTCCATGTTGGAACATCTGCAATAACAACTCCAATTGGCTTTGGTGTACTAGATATTAATATAAAACTATCTAACATACTAGAGTGATTTATGACAAACAATACTGGTTCTTTTGGCACTCTTTCTTTTCCCAAAATATTTAATTTAATATTTACCAAATCTAAAGATTTACTAGCTTGATCTTTTAAAAACTTAAATTTCTCTTCACTAGAATATTTATGAGGATTTTTCGTAAATTTTCTAATTAGAGGTAAAGAAGAAATAAAACCTATAATCTGATATATTGCAAATTTTAAATAATTAAACATTGTCACAACTCCTACTCATGTATTTTTTCCTAATAAATCATTTTATCATATACTTTTATATTAGTAAATATTTTTACTAATTATAAAAAGTTTATTCTAAAATTTTTATAATTATATAATAGTTTTTTAGTTTTGTAACATAATAAAATTGAGGTGATCAATTTGAAAAATTTAATCTTATTTCTATTAATTTTAAGCATAAATATATGTCCTAGCTACTCATATGCTCTAAACTTTTCAGAATTAAAACCTATTAAATTAAATTATAATTTTTATGATTTAAATGATTTTATAAACTCCAATGAATTAAAATATTCCTATTGCCAATATGGAGCTTATTTAGATAATTTAAACCATATATTAAAAGATTATAAAGAATTTAAAGATGCTTCTCTCAAAGATTTACTTACTAATTTAGATTCTATGCCAGATGAAATAGCTTTAAAAGTTAAGATAAATGCTTCAAATGCTTTAAATTACGAGTATTTTTTCAATAATTTATCATCTGAAAAAACATTCGCAAAGGGAAAAATATTAAAAGAAATAAATAATTCCTTCTCATCATTTGACAACTTTAAAAAAGAATTTGAAAAGATAGCGTTAAATTCAAATTCTGATTGGATATTTTTAGCGTTAAATTCTCAAAACAAATTATACTTAACTACATCTAAAGAAGTTTCATCTCCTGTAATCTATAAAGATAAAATCATTCTTTGTCTAAATCTAGATAAAGAAATCTATTCTAATAGAGAACAAATAATACATAATTTTTTAAATTATGTAGACTGGAATATAGCTAATAAAAATTATAATTCTAAATAAAATTAGAGGTTAAATTTTAACCTCTAATTTCTTTATCTTACTTCTTTTTTTATATCAATATAATCATCATTTTGATTTTCTTCATCTTTATTTTCTTTATTGTGTACTCTTTCTTCTATATATTCTAAGTCTTTATTTAATTTATTGCCTAATACCCATGCTAAAAATACTACTACACAGAATCCAATTATTTTTATCGGACTCGTAATAAATCCATATATATCTTGACCAATATAACTTACTACTAAAAACATTATAAATTTCCCCGATAAAACTGCTGACATAAATGTAGTCTTATCTCTTTTAGTTATTGCAGATGCAATAGTTATTACACAAGCAGGTAAAAATGGACAGGCATATGCTATAAATAAAAGTTTAAACCCTTTTTTATCCACCCATAATATTGCTTTTTTTATCTTTTCATTTTTAATTTTTTCTAATAATTTGCTGTTTTCTCCTATTTTTGAAACTAATAAAAATAAACATATTGTTCCAGTTACTGAGCCTAGCCATGATATCAAAAACCCTTTTACCATACCAAATAGTGCTGCATTAGCTGTTACTATTGCAACTAAAGGTAACATAGGTATAAAACTTTCTATAAATGAACTGAAAAATCCTACACATATCGAAAGTAATAAGTAATCTTGAACTAAATTTTGTAAAGCTTGTAAGTATTGCATCTTTCCACTCTCCTCAGTTTTAAAAATTAAAACTTTTCTTAAAGAGATTTAATTCTTTTTGTTTTTATAATCTCTTATCATTATGTTTCTTATTAAGATAATTATACATTATTTGATGAAATTATTTATTTAATTATTCTTACATTTTACTGACAAATTTGTAATTTTATTTAAAAAAAGAGCTTAAAAATCTATAAATCTTTAAGCTCTTACAAAATTCTACTCTTTTATGTTTTTTAAATGTAAATCCATTTGAGGATATGGTATATCGATATGTTCTTCATCAAACCTATTTTTAACTGATTCTAATAAGTCAAAGTAAACAGTCCAGTAATCTGAGTTTTTAACCCAAACTCTAACTGTAAAATCTAGTGAACTAGCATTTTGGTGAATAAGACCTATAAATGGCTCTGGTTTTTGTAAAATAAGCTTGTGTTTATCTACTATTTCTTTTAAAACTCTTCTAACTTTTAATAAATCCGAGTCATATGAAACTGAAAAGACTAAGTCTACTCTTCTAGTTTCTTTGGCTGAATAATTTATCAAACTTCCATTAGATAACGTACCATTTGGTATCATTACTAATTTATTGTCTATTGTCGCTAAGTTTGTGTAAAATACACCTATTTGTTCTACCGTTCCTTCAAAACCTGCAGCTTGGATATAATCCCCCACTTTAAACGGTCTTAAGAATAGTATTATAAATCCTCCTGCAAAGTTTGATAAGCTTCCTTGAAGTGCTAGACCTACAGCAACCCCAGCTGAAGCTAATATAGCAGCAAGCCCTGTAAGTTTAACATCCCAATATCCACCTATTATAATTAATAATAAAATACATTTTAATGATATATTAATACATGATTTTAAAAATTTTACTATTGTAACATCTACAGCTTTTAGTTCTGCAAATTTTAAAAACTTCTTTGATATATTATTTATTATTTTAAACCCAATAGCTATTACAAGAACGCCTATTATAAGTTTAACACCTATATCTATACCGTCATTTAATACCCAATTTGAAAGTCTCTTCATAAAAGTAGAAAAAGACAGGTGATCAAAGTTCATGTTTGAAATTTCTTCCACAGTATTTCCTCCTCAATATTTTGTATATTCTCATATATAATAACATACTTTTAAATTATATTCGACCCGTAGATTACAAAATTCTAGTTTAATCCCTCTTTTTAGACACTCAGAAATATTTACCATTACTTACCTTTGATTTTTGGAAATATTTGAGCTATTATTTAATCAAAGTCATATTTTATATATTATGCACATCAAGGGGGAATATAGATGAAAAGATTATGTACTAATTGCAAGGGAGAAAATGAATATATAATATCAGAAACTTCATCTAGTTATGTTTATTGTGAAGATTGTGGAAATATGAAAGAAATTGCATTAAAACAAGATATATTTGACTCAATTTTAAAATCTATGGATACATATTTCAAACATACTAAAGTGAAATCAATATACGATTTAAAAGTAATTGTAAAATTTAAAGATGGATTTTTAGTAGAAGAAATAAACGGGAATATATTAAAGAAAAAACCTTGTCCTTTTACACTTTCAAAAAAGGATGAATATTTTTTCAAAAATACAGTGGATTATTTAATAGAAGATGACTTACATATTAGTAGTTCAGAAATAGAATTACATATCGAATTTATCAATTAAATCAATTATCAGTAAAAGGGCTATCTCAATTTTTCTTGTGATAACCCTTTTATTCATTTTCTATGTATAAATTGATTCTAATCTATTGTAATTTATAATTGCTGTATTTTTATTTAATCTATTTAACATATTTTTATCTTTAGCAATTAAAAATTATATTACATATTAATGCAAAAAACTCTCTAGTATAATTTAGTATAAACAAGGCCCCATTTGAGCTTGATGTATAAAATGTAGTATTTGCATATCCTACTCTCTTAGATATTATCTTACTTCTAAGCGTGTGAAAGTCAGTTGTTATAACTTTTATATTTAAATTTTCTATTTTCTTATGTGAATCGCCTTCTATTATTTTTTTAGAAAAACAAAAATTTTCTTTTGTTGTTCTTGACTTATCTTCCATAATAATATTTTTTTCGTCTATTCCCTTAGATAGTAAATAACTTTTCATTGCAGAAGCTTCACTTATATTTTCACCTCTACCTTGTCCTCCCGATACTATTATCTTTGGATTGTCATGTGTTAAATACAAATATTCTACACAGCTATCTAATCTTTCTTTAAGACTCTGGCTTATTTTATTTTTATTTACTAATGCGCCTAAAACTATTATATAATCACATTTTGTATCTAAGTCGTGTTTTGGATATAAAACCATTATAGATTCTACTAAGATAAATATTATCAAGACACAACAAATCACTCCCTTTGCAATTTTGTATAGTGTACATTTTTTATTTAAATATTTTTTTATAAAGTGATATATAAAACATAGTAATCCCAAAATTAAAAACAAATACTTAAACATTAAAAGGGACATGAAATTTATTATTATAAAATAAAAAATAAAAAGAGAACCTACTATTAAATCTATATTTCTTTTTAACATATTGTAATTTTTTTAGTTTATCCTTTCTTTAATTTTATAAAAGTGGTGCAAACATTCTTATTATCAATCTCAAAACTTTTCTTATACTACTTGTATTTTTACATTCCTCCATTGTGACTTTATGGCATCTTTTTAGAGTTTCTAAATAATCGTCTTTCATGGATTTTATGCTATCTGTTTTATAAAGCCATACACCACATTCATAGTGAAGATAAAGGCTTCTAAAATCAAGATTTATACTTCCAACTACTCCATATTCATCATCAACTACAAATGTCTTAGCATGCATAAATCCTGGTGTAAATTCATAGATTTCTATTCCATCTTTAATAAAAGATTCATAATATGATTTTGTGACAGCGTGGACAAACTTTTTATCTGGAATATAAGGCGTTACAATTTTTATATCCACACCAGATTTTGCAGCAATTTTTAATGCTGTAGCCATTTCATTATCGATTATAAGATATGGAGTGTTTATATAAATATAGTCTTTTGCTTTATTTATCAAATTAAGATATACTGTTTCACCAATTGGTTCGTTGATAAGAGGGCTATCATCAAAAGGTTGGACATATCCTTTTGAATTATAATACTTATTTTTAGATGGTTTAAACTTAATATAATCTTCTTCTTTATTATCTATATAATCCCACATAGATAAAAACATCACAGTCAAATTCCATACAGCATCGCCTTTTAGCATAATGCCTGCATCTTTCCAATATCCGTGTTTTTCATATTCATTTATATATTCATCAGCTAAGTTTATGCCACCAGTAAAACCTACATCTCCATCTATAACTACTATTTTTCTATGATCTCTATTGTTAAGTCTTCTTGTAAAAAACGGCTTTATAGGATTAAAAACTCTACATTTTATTCCTTTTGCTTCTAAAGTATTCTTATAATTATGCGGAAGTGTTACTATGCATCCCACATCATCGTAAATAAGTCTTACATCTACACCTTGTTTTGCTTTTTCTTCTAAAATTTCTAATATAGAATTAAACATTTTTCCTTCTTGTATAATAAAATACTCTAAAAATATAAATTTCTCTGCTTTTTTTAATTCTCTCAAAAGTGCTTCAAATTTTTCTTTATTGTTACTACAGTATTCCTTAACTTTTTCCAAAAATTTTTCATTCCATACAAATCTATTGTTATTCATTTTATACCCATATATCGTATTTTCTTTCTTTATTTTAAGTATATCTCTCCAAAATATCGTAAAATCTCTCATAGAAAATTGATCGTATCCAAGCTGTACCATTTTTGCTACTATCTCTTGTGGATAATATCCTTTTTTTATCGACTTGGGATCTATATGTGGTGCTTTCTTTTTACAAAATTCCTCTACGACTGGAATCCAATTTTCATACCAATACCATTGCTTTTCCAATGCAACACCATACATATCTCGTGATTTCAAATCATATTTCCAAAAATCAGTCATCATATTAATATTAAACCAATCATATCCTTTTTCTTTCATAATTGATACAATTTCTTTTCCACGATATTTTTTCTTTTCTGTCTCTTTTATTAACGTATATGTTTTATTTATTTTTTCTCCTTCTTCTGTTCCAGCTTTAACAAATTCAATCACCTGATCAGCCTGTCCTTTTCTCTTTGCACTCAATGGTGTAAACAATAAACGATATGCATATTTCGGACTCCCAGCTTCTTCCTCCGTCAAATTATCCTCAAACTCACAAATAAAACTTTGCACATTATCTTTCACCTGTTCATTATTAAGCATTACACCTTTTTGTTCAGGAGTAATCGGCGAAAATTGAATTGCTAATCCTAATTGATTATCCACTCCATACTCTGATCCAAATAATTTTTTTATATAATAATTATAGTTGATTGAACATGCTTGTAGTTTTGCACTTATTGCTTTGTCTATTTTGTTAGTCATTTGATGTTCTATTTCATGTCTGATTCCAATGAGAAATTTTAAATTATCCGTCGTATTTTTGTCTAATGGATTATTGTCATTACACAAACAACGCTCAAGTTCCCAATGCTTATAAGCACCATACTTAGTCTTGTCATAACATTTTCTTTTACCACGCATAGAATAATATCTATAATCAATTCCTTTATTTGCATAATATGTATGCATTAAATACGTCCAAGATATAATCGCCATTGATATGAATATTTCAGATTTAAAAGTAATTTGTGGATTATTATATATTTGAACTGCAGCCAACATTGCTTCTCTAGATTTTATTAATAATTCATGTTTTTTCAAAACTACCACCTCTTTTAATTACATTATCAACCATTAAATAACTTTTCCGTCATCCTTCCGAATCTCATCAATAATCCGACCTATATTACACGTAATCTGTCCTTTACACTGATGAATATCCTCATTAATTTTCTTTTCCTGCTCAATAGCAATCTCTATATTTTTCGCCAGTTCTCCAATCGCAGAATTTTTCTTCGGATTGATTCCTGTTCTTGCAAGTAACAACTTATAGATAAATGTCTGATGTCCATCTTTTTCATTCTGGATAATCTGTTCAGCATTTGGCTCAATATCATCTTCGTATGAATTTTCATAATGTAACAACAGAAATAATTCAAATGCCGGATTACTAACCGCTAATATATTCTTCTTTTCACCTTCAGCTACCAATTCATCATAATCAAGTACCTTCTCTTCAAAAATGTCTCCATCAAATACAACAATCATCTTATCCCGTTCTTTATCAAACGCTATTTCTGGATTTTCTTTCTGATTTTCTGCAAACTCAATCAAACGTCTTGGAAATGAAATGTCCCTGTCTCCCTCTGTTTTTTCAAGTAACCGGATATCGATCAATGGATGAATATTTAACTCTTTTCGGATATCAATTAACTTTTTGAAATACCATGTTTCAGTATTTGCACCCTCACATATGAAAAAGTACTTACGATAAGGCTCAATCTGTTCTTCTTCATCTGTAGTTCTGCTATTCCAATTCGTATAACTTCTTACTGGAGCCAAGGCTACTCCTCCTCTCTAAAGTCAAATGTTGAAAATACTGGTATCGCACCATACCTGCCTTCCAGATATGCCTTGCTCAACACTTTATCGTATCTCTCCTTGAAACGATCTAAGGAATAAATAGAGCTTGCATTTTCTGCGTTACGTTCTACAAACCAGATTTCATCCCTTCTAAAAATAGCCTGATCCATAATGGATGATTCATGTGTAGTGAACAATAGCTGCATACGCTGCTCATCATGTAGCTGCATAAACAATTGCAAAAATCGTTCTGTCAATTTCGGATGTAAGCTTCTCTCCAATTCATCCACAACATAAAGAACATCTTCTCGTTTATTCAACAGCATATCCATCAAATCGAATAATCTTCTTGTTCCATCAGACTCTTCATCAAAACCGAACTCATAAAATGACTTATTATGATGCAACCGGATTGTTGTGACCTTCGGTTCAGAATGTCCTTCAACTTCGATATTAAAGAAAGTTTCCTTCGACCTCATCGTCATTCTGAATGATGGTTCTTCCTGCTCTTCCATTCTATTTTTTACATGCTGCATCATCTTATCAAATACTGATTTCGGCAATGCATTTGATAACTCATCCAATGTAATTTCTTCAATTTTCACCTGGCTGATACCCGTATCAAATGTTTTGATCAATTTGTTAATCAGCTTCAGCGAATTATCATCATAATAATATTCCAAATCAATCAATGGCGTATCCGGTGTGATAATCGAAATATGATTCTGAATCCAATCATATACATCTCGGAAGAACAATAATTTAGATCGTGTGCTATATTTTTTTCCACGATTCATTTCTGTCAGGAACAAAGATGTTTCATTTCCTTCAAAATCATCTGCATAGGTTTCAAATTTATTTTTTTCTGTGTTTGTCAGCGTAATACCATCATTTAACACCGGACGTTTACTTCCTTCTCGTTCAAAGAGACATTTTGCTGAACCATTCTGATATAATTCATATAACCATTCTCCGGTTACTTTTCGTCTGCTTAAAACTGCGGAAAAACCATAGGCATAAAATTTGTCACCTACAGTAATCTGAATTTCAAAACTACTTTCTCGTTCCTTATTCTCCTGCCGATTCTTACAAAACATCTGTGTAGCTTCTATCGGAATACCATTGCAGACACTATCTTTAAAAAATTTAAAGAACAATGCCAGATTGGTCTTTCCAGATGCATTTGCTCCATAAACTACTGCATATTTTAATAACTGGGTACTTTTTATCTTTAACCTGTGATTTGCATTTGTTCGTATTTTATTTGAGGAAATCATTGTCAGCTCTGCTGCTTTATCAAAAGATTTAAAATTTTCAACACTTACTTTTACTAACATTCTTATACACCTCCACCTTTATTATATGTTTTGCTCTTCTCTCAGTCAATGTGTTTTTTCTTATTTAGAGATTTTTTCGTTATATATTGTTTCTTTTTCTATTTTTAACAATTTTATTTTGAGTTATGCATATAATATCAATGTATAAGTCAGCTTTTTGTAGCGACACTATTTTACTAATGCCGCTACATGAAATATTACAATAAATAAAAACTTCTAATTCTTTTTTCTTCTATCTCTCCCAATCCATCCTTCCTGTCACATTCAACATCTTTTCTTCTCGGAAGCTGAGCATCTTTCCATTAGTTCCACCGACAATGATATGATCCAGCAATTCTATCCCCAATAGCTGTCCGCACTTCTGCAGCTTTCTCGTAACAATCATATCCTCTTTTGATGGTTTCACATTACCACTGGGATGATTATGAAGTCCAATGATTGCAGAAGCATTTGCCAGAATACTGCTCTTAAAAACTTCTCTGGGAATTACCAAAGATGCATTGATTGTTCCAACACTGACCAGATTCATATTGATTACCTGTCCATTATTTTTCATATTCAGGATACAAAATACTTCTCTGTCATATTGCGATAACTCCTTCGCCATCAATTCTACAACAGCCTGTGGACTGTCCAACGTCTGCTCACTATAAAGAGACGGCTCTTTTACCAGACGGATATTCACAACTTCCAATTCATTCTCCATCCTTCTGATCTCCTTTTGGAAATTCTACAACAAAAAAAACATTACTCTCTGAAGATTCCACATATGATTTCAATTGTGATAATGTCATTTCCAAATATTTAGGTTGTTCCACCATAATCTGCTCCTTTCGTTTCTTCCCTTGCTTCTGTTTTCTCTGACAAATAGCTTATCACTTTGTTTGCCTTAATGCTTTTCTGCAACTCACTGATAATGAACAGATCTGCTACATTCACTCCAGGCAAAGCAAGCATCTCATCCATCGTCATATTGACAATCTCTTTTTCCGTTACGTATCCGGCATCAAATAAACGCTGTAATACTTTTATTGCTTTCTGATTCTTTCCCATTTCAGCATCAAAGGGCAGCATATCGCCGCCCTCTGTTTTACTCCTCCTCTTCTTTCTTTTCTTCAATTCCTAATCTCTTAACCTGTTTCTTTTTATTCCAGATACGAACTCCTGTGATTCCGGCTGCTGATAATACCAGAATGGCTATCCATAAAGCTGCATTTGCTGTATCTCCTGTTTTCGGAGGGTTACTGGTCTTTGTAGTAGTACCCGGTGTCTCTGGGGTTGGTGTTTCCGGTACTTCTTTGATGGTTACAGTCTGACCTTCATCGTTGATGTCCTTATGCTCTGTTACCTTTTTCGGTTCTTCCGGATTTGTCATATCATACAGTTCTTCAAAGGTTACAAGCTGCTTTCCTCCAAGAGTGCTGCCATCGAAAGTAAACTCAATCTGCACTTCCATGTTTTCCTTGTCCGCTGTAAATTCATAATCATTGGTAACTTCTTTGCCATCAATGAGCAGCTTTGCATTTTCTGCCTTAACCATCTGCCAACCAGACAGCTTATAGTTTGTACCAATTTCCAGTCCTTCTAAAGTAACCGTATCCACGATCGTCAGATCTTTTCCGGCTTCAATCTCTTTCTTTCCATTCTTATCAGTTGCTGTGGTATGAATCGAAATCTTTCGCTCCGTAATCAGGACCGTCTGACCTTCATCATCAATGTCCTTATGCTCTGCAACTTTTACAGGTTCTTCCGGATTCTTCAGATCGTATAATTCTTCAAATGTAACCAGATTCTGTCCGCCAAGTTCTGATGCATCAAACGTATAAGAAATTTCTACTTTCATTTTTTCATTGTCAGCAACAAAGGTATAATCACTCTCCACACGCTTTCCATCAATGAGCAGTTCTGCATTTTCCTCTTTCAGCATCTGCCAGCCTTTTAACTGGTACTTTCTGCCTTCTTCCAGACCGTCCAGCGTAACCGTATCTACAATCGTTACTTTCTTTCCTGCAACAATTATTTTTTCGCCCGTTTCTTTATCCGTTGCTGTTGTATGAATAGTAATCTCTTTTTCATACTCATCGGTCAGTGTTCCAAGGTCGATTGTTACTTTATTTCTGCTGACAACAACTTCAAATGCTGGAATCAATTTCATACCTTTGTTGGATTCACAAGCTAACTCCTCAATCTCATAAGTGTCATAAAGTAATGCACCTTTACTGTCATCCGGCTCAGAAGTTCCGAACCAGATTCCGTCCTCACTGGATTTCCCGGCATTTGTATTTCTCTTATGAGATGCCCAATTGGAAGCAGTTGAAAACTGACCGTTCTTATCTGTCACTACGATATGGCTCTCTCCGGTTGTTTTACTTGTAATCTTAAAAGGAACATTTGCAAGCCTCTTATGTGTACCTGCTCCAATCTTTACTCCTTCTAAATCTCCACGTTTAATCTGGTTGTAAATGGAATGGCTTTCGTCTGTTAAATCTACGATTTTTCCATTTTCCGTAATCGAAAATTCAATCGCTTTTGCCCCGTCAGTCAGATAACCTTCCGGTGCTTTGGTTTCTTCCAGTTTGTATTTACCATACGGAAGTAAATCTGCCGTCGTTGTTGCAATTCCGTCAATCCCTGTCTGAATCGTCTTAACTGTCTCGTTCTTTTTGTATAGCTTTCCTTCTACCAGAACCGAATTTTCGTTCAAAGAAATAATTGCAAATGCAGTATCTTTTAATGTGGCACTTCCCTGTGCTTTGGTATCTTTTGTCTCTAAATCACGTTTCTGAATCTTCACACCACCTCGGATTACCTGATCAGATACGGAATACTGGTTGCTTCCGGAAAGAACTGCAAGTTCTCCGTCCTCTGTGATCTGTGTCAGATACATTCCTTTTATCTGTTCTGTACTGTCTCCTGCCTGCATATAAGCTCCGTCCAGTAAATATCCGTCTGGTGCTTTTGTCTCCTCAACAGTCAGTGTTCCAAGTGGTAATACACTTTTTTCATTCTGAATGTAAAATGCATCTCCCGATACTTTGTAAGCATCTGACAGTTTTGTCACATAATGAATACTTCCGTCACTGCTCTTTTCTGCCACCGTTTTTGTAACCCAGGTACGTGTTGCTTTCTCTGGTAAGTTATCTTTTGTATAAAATCCGTCATAATAATGCCAGGTAAACTCTGCTCCTGACAGTGCTGCATTTCCCTGTGCGGTTGCTTTTCCTGTCTCCATATCAATCTTGAACAGATCTACCAATGTCTCTGTTACTTTCGGAACATCGGAAACATTTAATACGGCTGTTTTTCCGGCTTCAACTTTCAGACTGCGTACTGTCGTATCCAGCTTATATCCCTTCGGTGCAGAAAGTTCTTTGATATAAACAGTCCCTGCAGTCACTTCAACTTCATTTGTCTCACCATTCTCATTTGTTGTAAGTGTTCCAATCTGATTACTGCAATTCTGGTCTGAGAATATGCCAAAAGTTGCTCCGGCAATGGAATACATCGCATTTCCATTTGTGACAATCTCATTTGCAGTTGTCTTTTTTACCTTCGCATTTCCGACATTCAGTTCTGCCCAAAACTGTCCGAGATCCTGTCCCTCTCCAGTATAGATATATCCGCCACATTTATAGCGACCTTTGTTCGCCTGTACAAATGCTCTCGCTCCTGCATACACTTCATTCTGAATATCCTGTGAAATCTCAGAATATGCAGCTCGGACATTATCACACTGCCAGCCTAAATACTCACTCAGTCTCTGCCATACCACACACTGTTCCAACAGATATCCCTGATTCGCATTCAGGTTACTGTGACTGCTCCTATACTGCTTTACATATTCCAATGACAATGCCACATCTTCGATCTGTGCAGCACTCATACTGGCACTTGCATCGTGTCTGGTTTTATATCCATTTTTAAATCCGGTGTTAATATCTACGCAATAGGCTGTTTCGCCCTCTACTCGCATGTGACCTTCATTGAATGTAGAATGAATGGTTCCATCATTCATCACATGTTCAATATATCCGACTCTCTCTGAGGATTCCGTCCAATACTGTGTTTCCGCTGCCTGAACCGATGTAGTCGGTAATGCGGTTAAAATCGTGGTCAGGGCAAGAATCCCTGTACACACTCGTTTCCATATCTTCTTCATTTTCTACAATTCCTTTCTTTTCAATCAAAAAAGACGTCCGTCTGGAACGCCTGTTGTTGCTTTGTGCTGTTTATTCCCTGCTGTCATGCAGGGTGTGGGAATCTCTGACCTGCCGAAAGAGAAAATGTTCCCGGCTCCTTATTGTCTTTTCGGCTGGTAATCTGCTGGTAAACCAAAGGGGTAGGGTGTGGGGAGGGGAAAGCGGGAATAGACTGATTTCTCGTTATACCCAAAAGGATAGACTTTTCCCTTGGTGTCAAAATACCTAGCGTTCCCTGCTTTTTTCCCTTTTCCGGTATAATTCCAGTGCTTTGATAATGGTTTCTTCCATTTTCTGCTGTGTAGTTCCCGACGGGAAATATTTCTTCAGTCGGTTCTTTGGGATTTTCCACTGCTCTACCTGATTTGGCTTTTCTTCTGACATAATCGACAGCAAAACATCTTCATTCAACCTGCCCTCTGCTGAAAATTTGCGGATTTTAATTGCCTGTGCATGACTTGGGGTACAAGCCTCCGACTCCATGGTGTCGTACAATATCTCCTGTTCCTCTTTCGGCAAATAAGACAGCTCTACCGCCGGACGCATAGAAATCTTTTTGTCATCGACCATTTCTAGGATTTCCGGGATAAGCTCCGTAAGGCGGATATATCTTTGAATCTGACTTTTACTTTCTCCTACCTGTTCTCCTAGAACTTCTACGGAATATTTTCCTAACTTCTGCCCCAGTGGGGTAGAAGTTAAATCCGTTCTCTGTCCCTGTCTCTTCATAGCATCTAGCTTCATTTTATAAGCAAATGCCTTTTCGGATGGTAAGATTTCTTCTCGCTGAAGATTGCTGTCAACCATGACAATGACTGCTTGGTCATCACTAAGATTTCTTACAATACATGGCATTGTCTCTTTTCCAGCCAGTTCACTTGCCATTTTTCTGCGATGTCCGGAAATCATTTCATACCCACCCGTCGGTTTCTCCCTGACAAGTGCAGGCACTAATACACCATGAGCACGGACACTCTCAATTGTTTCCAACATCTTATCGTCCATTTTTACCTTAAACGGATGATTCGGGAAGTCTGTAATTTCATAAATAGAAATATTTTTTACATATTCCTGATTCTTCTGGTCTCTTTCTTCTTGCGTTGTAAAAAGATCATCGGCTGAGGGAAGATTCATGTTTATTTCTCTGCTTTTCGCCACATTGAATCACCTCCCTCGTAAATTCTGCATACGCCTTTGCAACAGTTCCATTCTTGTCATACTCATAAATGCTCTGTCCTGCTGCACTGCTTTCTGCTGCTGTGATAGCCACTGGAATAACAGTTTTGAAAATCCTAATATGCTTTCCATAATTCTCTCTAAGGCTAGTCTCTGTTGTCCTTGCAAGTTTTGTTCTCATATCTGCAAGTGTCAGCAATACTCCATCAATCTTCAGATTAGGATTTAGCTGTCTCTGTACCTTACCGATTGTTTTCATTAACTGTGTCATGCCCTTTAGTGGAAGATAATGAGCCTGCACTGGAACAATTACACTGTCTGCGGCAGCTAATGCATTGATAGTCAACATTCCCAAACTAGGCATACAATCAATCAGAATATAATCATAATCCTTTTTCAAATCTGACAGATACAGCTTTAAAGTCTGCTCTCTGCTCATGGCATTTACCAGTGAAATTTCCATGCCCGATAATTCAATGTTGGTCGGAATAATATCTACTCCTTCTTCATGGTGCAAAATGCCTTCATTATACACAAATGGTTCATCTTGTAATATCTTCTTCATCTGCGTTTCCAATGTAACCGGAAGACTGTCCGCATTCGTCCACCCCAATGCAGTTGTTAAATCTCCCTGTGGATCAGCATCGACCAATAATACTTTTCGCCCCTGATGTGCAAGACCAATTCCCAGATTTAATGTAGTTGTGGTCTTGGCTGTTCCTCCCTTCTGATTTGCAAGGGCGATTACTTTACACTTGGTCATATAGGTTCCTCCTTCCTCGAAAAATTTAATAGCCAATCCTTTTTTACGGGACTGGCTATGTATAAAAATGGGCATGAAAAAACCGATTGATTCTCGATGAACCAATCGGCTATGTATAATTCAAAATGTATTTGGTGTACATATATCCGAACAATACTATAAAATGTATCTATTATAGTTGTTTATAAAGATATATAATACCTACTACAAATATAATATTTACAATTAACACATACGGAAATCTAAATAAAACCTTTTTTATACACATAAAGACAGCTTCTCTTATATTCCACCATCTTTGTTTCCATTTTATTTTCTTTTCCACTTTCTGTTGTGTATTACAATATTTTCCTGTGCTCTTCCCATTTTTTATTATTTCATAACAATTTTCATCTTTTTTTTCAATATCATACCAAACATACTCTCTTCCATTAACTGTCGTTCCTATATTTTTATCAACAATTTTTGAAATTGAATATAATAACAAAAATACGATATTAAAAATCACGAAACCAACTGCACAGACACAAATTAATGGTATAGTCAACTCTTTTTTATTTGTTAACTCACAAATACCTTTTACCAATGCTGACATTCCCGTAATGCCACCAAAAAAGACAAATATAATAGCAGAAAATAATCCAACTACAGTAATTATATTTGCATTCAAAGATCCTGAAACTTCATCCACTTTTCCCTGAAAGCTATCCATTATCGAATTAAAAGTATTCATTACATTATTTTGTATTTGATTGTTACTGACTCGCATATTTACTGCATTATTTTTCAGGCGTTCTTCCTCAAGTGCAATATGATCATATAATTTTTCCAAATTCAATATTATTTTATCTATCTCTAAATCCGATGACTCTCTTATAATTTGGTCACAATTTTCTCGTCTATATTCTAAAAAGGCCAACATAGCATCTATATTATTTAATATATAGCTTACAGCATCTTCACCTTCCTGCATTCTTTCATTAACAAATCTAGAAATAATATGATATTGATGTCTTGTATGCTTATCATAATATTTCACAACCTCTTTTAAACTTTTACTAAGTTCCTCCTCTTCAAAGCCATATTCATCAGAATAAAATATTTTTAATAATTTTTCTGTATCTTTAGTATTATTATACTGCACTTCCTATACCCCATATATCTTTTCCGGTTGTTTTTCATAATATTTACGTATTTCATCACATTCTATCTCTTGATTTAAATCTGTATTTTTCCAAGGATCTTCTTCGTGAGTTTTTCTTACTAATTCAAATGGGTTTCTTATTTGGGAATAAGAATCAACAACTTTACTAATTATTTTTTTTGTGACATTATCAATTTTTTTTGATGGTTCATAAATAATTTTCATTGTCTTTCCATCAAGTTTCATTCTTTTACAATCTTCTTGATTCGGAATAACATCTCTTCCATATTCCTTGTAATGTTGATACGCTTCAACTACAACCGGGCCAAATTCCCATGCCATAATTTTTGAATCAAAACATTTCTGTCCAAGTTCAACCAACATTGCAGCTTGTGAATAATATAGTAATTTTTGTAATTTCAAATTGCTTACTGGGCTACCGATTTCATTTGAATATTCAATAATATATGATGATATATCAATTACATTATACCCTAACATCGTTATCCCTCTCTTTCTTTTTCTTTATCTTACTATTATATTCTCGCAATTGCAAGATTTTACATGTTTTAAAAGGTATCTAGCGATATTCTTTTATAAACAATCTCTTCTCCATATACTATAGTTAAAAATAATATGATATAAAGTCACAAAACCTCTTCATCCACCCGCTTTTCACCTATACTCTCACCACTACC
>OLQC01001548.1_pt1 | contig 17919 bp, 10 predicted proteins | sample 1672471 | NCBI WGS metagenome assembly OLQC01 (sample SAMEA3136689, study PRJEB25190) | human gut metagenome | biome: human gut; feature: human-associated habitat; material: faeces | place: Austria | collected 2013
TGTCTTTATGCACTTTGACAGTCGGATCTTTCTTATCGGCTTTTGTGCGGAAAAAGGCATCTGTTCCTGCGGCTGTTTGCCGTGCATCGCGCAAATACTGTTCATCTCCTGTTTCCTCATAGAGTAATACACCCGCCTGAATCATCTGTCCACTGTTGTAGGCGTACTTCTCTTTGGAAACTTTCCCTTTCAGGTTGATGTTATCCCAGTAAAGATGGTCGGTAGGGTCGCACAGATGCTTTTTCGTCCAGGCATACGTCTCTTTTGCTTTTTCGAGGTATTTGGCATCCTTCGTCAGCCGGTACAACTTGACACCGAGCACAGTAGACGGTGCATTGGAACAAGTATGCTTCGCTTCCTTCTGCTGTTCACACCAAAAGATGCCACCGCCTATCTCATCGCTCCATCCACTGTAGATATATTGATACAATGCAACGGCTTTTTCCAAAGATGCAGGCTTGTGAGTCAGTTGGTAATAATCGCAGTAATCCAGTGCAACCCAGATGTTATCGTCATAATAACGTCCGTGCTGCCCGTACTTGGTGGGGTATGACTGATAACAGGCCGGCAAGCGACTGTTATCCCAATACTGCTCCATTCCCGGTAGAATTCTTTTCTCGAGAATCTTTTTGTACTTCTTGTTTTCGGTCGCTTTGTATAAAGCCACACAACCCGACATCATTCCGGAATACGGCCATAGAAAAGAAGCCTTCAGCGTTCCGTTCTGCTGCGTTCCGCCCGCCAGATAAGTAATTTTTTGGTCGGGATTGACAGGATACGTTTCTGTTAGTAGTCCGTCATTCGTCTGATAGAGATTCAATACATTAGATAGAATCGAGTCGGCAATAGAAAGATAACGGGTATTTCCCGGTGTCTTTCCCACTGCGGAGGTAAGGCAAAATAACATACAGGCTACAAAACATATATTTCTCATAGGAATATCGGGTTGTGTGGTGAAACTTTCAGGTTATAACTAGATACAAAGATTATTTCTGCTGACGCTGTTCGAACTCCAGTTCCACCTTTACGGGGAAATGGTCTGAAGGAGTGCGCGCCTGATAAGTCTTGATGTCGATTTCTTCCGGGCAATCGTTCGCCTGCTTCTTTTCTCCCTTGCCTACGATGCTGCGGTAAGTATCCGTCAGCACACCATATTTTTTCACATGGAAAGACGGAGAAACGAATACATGGTCGATACGGCTTTCCGTAAAGCTGTTCGGGTCGAAGTCGTTGAACGTGCCGTTGATAGCATAGCGGAAGCCGGCCTTCTCGTAAGAGTCGCATAACACCCCTTTGCTCACAAAAGCATCATAAGACTGGTGGGTCTGGTCGACATTGAAGTCTCCCGTCAGGATGGCTGGAAGCTCTTTGCCTTTGCCAAGTTCTTTCATCTTGTCCTGTACGAGGAACGCACTTTCCACGCGTGCTTTCTTGCCGATATGGTCCATGTGCAGGTTGAAGAATAGAAATTCAAAGCCCGTATCTTTGCATTTGAAGTGTCCCCAACTGCAAATACGCGGCAACACGGCATCCCATCCTTTGCTCGGCACGTCGGGAGTTTCCGATAACCAGAAATCACCTTTCTCTATCACATCAAACTTGTCTGTGCGATAGAAAATAGCAGAATGTTCACCTTTCTCTTTGCCGTCGTCGCGGCCTACACCGATATAATCATAACTAGGTAATGCTTCTTTCATATCTTTCAGTTGATGAATAAAGCACTCCTGCGTGCCGAAAATATCGAAATCGTGGTATTGCACTATTTGGGCAATGACCGGGTAACGTTGTCCCCAACCGTTTCCGTTGATTGAATCGCCACCGTTGGCGTTTCTCAAATTGTAGGAGGCAACGGTGATAGAAGTAGGCTGATAGTTACTTTGGCAACCGCAAAAGACGATCGCAACAAGGGCAATTAGTAAAAGGCTTTTCAGTTTCATGTTTTTATAGTTTGTTTGGTAGATAATTCATTGATCTCCAAAAGTACAATATTTTATTCAAACGAAAGAGAGTAAGGTACATCTTTTTCTGTGGTTCCCCGTTGTTTATTGGGCACGGGGCTCATTTGAAATTGAATATTAGCACCTTTAATCAGCTGGTCATGTGTAAGGAAATTACGGGTTTGTGATTTCCCGTTTACTTTCATTTCCTTGATGTAGCGGTTATCAAGCTGGTTGTTATCTGCCTTGATCGTGATGGTCTTTCCGTTCTCCAGATGTAACTTCGCCGATTTGAAGAGCGGGGTTCCTATGATATATTCATCCGTTCCCGGGCAAACCGGATAGAAACCGAGTGCGGAGAATACATACCAGGCGGAAGTCTGTCCGTTGTCTTCGTCACCACAATAACCGTCGGGACGGGCGGTATATAGTTTGTTCATAATCTCACGTATCCAGTATTGAGCTTTCCAGGGCTCGCTTGAATAGTTGTAGAGATATACCATGTGCTGAATAGGCTGGTTGCCGTGTGCATATTGCCCCATGTTCATTACTTGCATTTCACGCATTTCGTGAATCATGCCGCGGCTTTCCATTCCCAGTTTACCCGGGATGACAAAGACGGAATCCATCATCGCGTTGAATTCTTTCTTGCCTCCCATCAGGTTGATAAGTCCTTGCGGGTCGTGGAATACGCAGAAGCTCCAGTGCCAGCTATTCCCTTCGCAAAATTCACCGCTCCAGTCCACTGCATCGAAATTCGGATTGAATACGCCTTTGTTATCTTTGCCAACCATCAGTTTGCGTTCCGGGTGATAGACATTTTTGTAGTTCAGCGCGTGTTTCTTATAAATGTCGATTTCGCTCTCCGGTTTACCGAGTTTCTTGCCTAATGTATAAATTGCCCAGTCGTTGTAAGCATACTCCAATGTACGTGCAACGTTTTGTCCTATGCCGATATTGTTGGCAACATATCCCAGTTGGTTGTAAGATTCGTAACCGAGACGACCTGAAGCAGTCCCGCGAAGATGTGCATTTGCTCCATGTTTCAATGCTTCCCAAAGAGTTTCGATATCATATCCTCGCAATCCTTTGATGTAAGCGTCGGCCACTACGGAAGCCGAGTTGTTGCCTACCATACAATCCCGATGTCCCGGGCTGGCCCATTCCGGCAGGAAACCGCTTTCCTTGTAAGTATTTACTAGTCCCTCCTGCATCTTTTGATTCATTGACGGATACATCAGGTTGAGGAAAGGGAACAGGCAGCGGAACGTGTCCCAAAAACCGGTGTCGGTAAACATATAGCCGGGACGCACTTCACCGTTATAGGGGCTGTAATGCATGATTTCTCCTTTAGCGTCTATCTCGTAAAAGCTACGTGGGAAAAGCATGGAGCGGTACAGGCAGGAATAGAAGGTGCGCAGGTTATCAATGTTATCGTCTTCCACCTCTATCTTACTCATTTCACGGTTCCACACGTCTCTTCCGTTCGTTACCAGTTGGTCGAAACTGTTTTTGCCAAGCTCTTTGAGATTCAACTCCGCCTGTTCGGGGCTGATAAAGGAGGAAGCAACACGTGCGTGTACGATTTCTCCCTTTTTCGTGGCGAATCCGATTACCGCACCTGTGTGGTTTCCTTTCGCTTCGATCTCATTCGGAAGAATGTTGTTTTCGGAAACTGTGGAAACGAATGTGAACGGTTTGTCGAATTGAACTACAAAGTAGTTTTTGAAGTTTTCCGGCACACCGCCGCTATTCTTGGTTGAATAGCCGATAATCTTGTTTTCTTTCGGAATCACTTTCACATAAGAACCTTTGTCAAAAGCGTCTACAATCACGTAGGCATTCTTTGTCTCCGGATACGTGAAACGGAACATGACGGCGCGCTCCGTAGGAGCAAGCTCGGTTGTTACGTCATGGTCGGCAAGGTACACCTTATAATAATAAGGTTTGGCAACTTCCGCTTTGTGAGAGAACCAACTGGCACGTCGGTCTTGATCGAATACCAGTCCGCCGGTGATAGGCATGATGGCAAACTGCCCGTAGTCGTTCATCCAGGGACTGGGCTGATGTGTTTGTTTGAATCCCCGGATTTTGTCGGCATCATACGTGTACGCCCAACCGTCTCCCATTTTACCGGTCTGCGGTGTCCAGAAATTCATTCCCCACGGCAATGCCGTAGCCGGATACGTGTTTCCGGTAGACAGTTCAAACTTGGATTGAGTGCCTACCAGTGTGCTGACATAGTCTACCGGATTCTTAACGGCAGAAGATTGCAGGCTGTACAACACGGCACCTCCAAGAAATAGCAAGTGTTTAAATGAAAAATGTGTTTTCATGAACAAATGAATTTATAGATTTGAAAATAATTTCTACGACGAAAATAGGGAGAAAAGGAATGTGCTTCTAGTAATAGAGAGGTTAAATCGCCTCTTGTCGCTAAAATTAACTACTCTGGCACGGAAATTTACTTATATTCCGGTCAAAAAAAAGCTCGGAATGTTTTTTTGTTTACCTTTGTCATATAGCAAATCTAAGAATAATACACTATGGGAAAACAGTCGGTTTATATTCTATTATTTTTTCTTAATCTGTTGATACATAACGCTTATGCTTATAATTTGAAGCAAGTTGCAGATAAAGAGTATATGTCTAATAGTTCGATTACATCTCTGTGCCAGGATGAGCGTGGATTGATGTGGATCGGGACCTGCGACGGACTGAATATTTATGATGGACAGGAGATTGAGGAATTTAAGACTCGTGACAAAGAGGATTACTTATCTGGTAATCTGATTGACAATATTGTGTATACGGGCGAAGATATTTACTGGATTCAAACCTACTATGGGTTGAACCGTTTGAACCGGAAAACCAATACAATCACTCACTATAATGAATTTCAGAAACTCTTCTTTATGAATAAGGATAGTCATGGCAATCTGTTCATTATCCAGGATAGTAACTGCATCTATTATTATCATAAAAAAGAAGGAGTCTTCAAGAAAATCAATATCACGGGAATCCCGATTTCCGATATCGTAAACTTCTTTATCGACGGTAACAACCGGATGTGGGTAGTCATGAAAGGATACAACCGCTGTTATGACATACAGCAGGAAGCCGCATCGGGAGATATCACCCTGTTACCCCAGAAAACAAACCTGATTTATCAGACTTCCTTGATTTATTGTTTCAATGACGAGCAATCTCTTTATTACATAGACAAGGAATTTAATTTCTATGCTTTCCATATTCCGACCCAGAAGAATGAATTTATTGCCAATCTGGGTAAGGAAATACAGGAACGTGGCAAAATTTCATCCATTGTTCATTATCATAACAGCTATTTTGTGGGCTTTTTGATGGATGGCATTCTCCTGTTGGAAAAACAGAAGGAGACGGATCATTATCAAATTCAGTCGTTACCTATCAACAGCGGTGTATTCTGTCTCAAGAAAGACCGTTTTCAGGATGTTGTTTGGATTGGTACCGACGGGCAGGGTGTTTATCTTTATTCGAACCCGCTTTATTCTATCAAATCAATGGTGCTTAGCAATTATACCGAGAAAATAGAACGCCCCGTGCGTGCCATCTATCTTGATGATGAACGTACTTTCTGGGTGGGAACCAAAGGAAACGGAATTCTTAAAATCTATGATTACGAATTCGATAAAAACATCTCCGACTGTCGGGCGGAGGTGTTGACTACCTCTAATAGTGCTTTGAGTAGTAATGCCGTTTATTGTTTTGCCAAGAGCCACCGGAATTTGCTTTGGATAGGAGACGAAGAAGGATTAACTTATTATTCATATCGGGAAAAACGTATCAAGAGTATACCAATACGGATCGGTAACGAAGATTTCAAATACATCCATGACATTTACGAAACAGCAGATTCCGAACTGTGGCTGGCGAGTGTTGGCATGGGAGTGGTGAAAGCTCGTATTGCCGGAACACCGGACAATCCGGTGATTGTGGATGCGCAACGTTACATCATCAATGACGGCGAACTGGGATCGAACTATTTCTTTACTATTTATGCGGAGAATGAAGCCAACCTGTTGTTTGGCAATAAAGGATATGGGGTATTCCGCTATAACGAAACGACGAATGGCCTGGAACCGGTGTCTACTCACAAATACGAAAACATGACCCTGAATAATATTCTCGCTATCAGTAAAGACAGCAGCAATAACTATCTTTTCGGAACGAGCTACGGATTGATAAAGTACACATCGGAAACCTCTTATCAGCTCTTCAATGCCAAGAATGGTTTCCTGAATAATACCATTCATGCAATTCTTAGAAACTCGTCCGACGACTTCTGGTTGAGCACCAATCTTGGATTAATCAATTTCGATACGAAAAGGAATGTCTTTCGTTCATACGGTTTTGGAGATGGTTTAAAGGTGGTAGAGTTTAGTGACGGAGCCGCTTTTCGGGATTCCCAGACTGGTACTCTGTTCTTTGGCGGAATCAATGGAGTCGTAGCTATCCGGGCGGATGGCCGTCCGGAGCAGCTTTATATGCCTCCTGTTTATTTTGATAAGCTGTCTATCTTCGGTGAACAATACAATCTGGGCGAATTTCTCACCCGGAAAAAAGAAACTGAAGTCTTGAATTTGCAGTATGACCAGAATTTCTTTTCTGTTTCATTTGCCTCTGTGGATTATCTGAATGGTAATAACTGTACCTATTTCTATAAACTAAAAGGATTGAGTGACCAATGGGTAAACAATGGTTCGGAAAGCGGAGTCTCTTTTACGAATATGGCTCCCGGCGAATATACCTTACTGGTGAAATATTACAATAGTGTCTTTGATAAAGAGAGTGATGTCTATTCTCTGGTGATTCGTATAGGTGATCCGTGGTATGCTTCCTGGTGGGCTTATTTGATTTATGCCCTGTGTCTGCTTTTACTGGCAGCCTTGCTGATACGTTCCTTTATCCTGCGCTCCAAACGTAAAAAGCAGGAATTGCTGAACGAGATAGAGAAACGCCATCAAAAGAATGTCTTTGAGTCCAAACTTCGTTTCTTTACTAATATCGCACATGAATTTTGTACTCCGCTGACTTTGATTTATGGTCCTTGCGGACGAATCCTTTCATCGAAGGGACTTAGTAAATTTGTCGTGGACTACGTACAGATGATTCAGACGAATGCGGAGCGTCTCAACAACCTGATTCATGAGTTGATCGAATTCCGTCGGATTGAAACGGGAAACAGGGAAGTGCGGGTTGAATCATTGAATGTGTCTTCCATTGTGAAAGGAATAGCCAAAACGTTTGTTGAAATGGCTAAATCCAGAAACATCACTTTCTTGAGCAAGATACCCGAGCAGGTGATGTGGAACTCGGACAAAGGATTCCTGAATACAATTATTATTAATCTGATTTCTAATGCCTTTAAATATACTCCCGACGGACAGAGTATCAAGATTGAAGTGGATACGAGCCGGGAAAATATGCTGGCTCTTCGTGTAGCAAATGAAGGAAGTACCATCAAGGAAAAGGATTTTCAGTATATTTTTAATCGGTATGCCATTTTGGATAATTTCGAGAATCAGGATGAAAAGAACTTTTCACGGAACGGACTGGGGCTAGCCATCTCTTATAATATGGCAAAGTTGCTGAATGGTACGTTGAAAGTGGAAAATACTCCTGACGGATGGGTAATGTTTACACTAACCTTGCCGGTCGTGGAACTGACTACCGGAGTGGTGGAAACCAAGCGGCTCACAGCGGAATACATCCCTAAGATAGATACTCAATCGATACTGAAACTTCCCCAGTATGAGTTTGATAAGATGCGTCCTACGCTTTTGGTTGTCGATGATGAAATCGAAATGCTATGGTTTATTGGAGAAATCTTCTCGGCTGACTTCAATGTGGTAACCTTGCAAGATCCTGAACGGCTGGATCAGGTGATGAATGAGGTTTATCCGAATGTGATTATCTGTGATGTCATGATGCCGGGAATGGGTGGCATTGAACTGACCAGGCGGATTAAATCGGTGAAAGAGACGGCGCATATTCCTATTATTGTGGTTTCCGGACGACACGAGATGGAACAACAGATGGAAGCCCTTTCTGCCGGTGCGGAAATGTATATCACAAAACCGTTTAGTGCGGAGTATCTTCGTATCTCTGTCTGTCAGGTGATAGAACGGAAAGAGATGTTGAAAAATTATTTCAGTTCGCCGATCAGTTCTTTTGAAAAGTCGGACGGGAAGTTGACGCATAAAGAGTCGAAGAAGTTCCTACAGTCGGTTTTGAAGATTATCAATGATAATATAACGAACAAAGATTTGACTCCACGTTATATCGCCGATCGGCTGGCAATCAGTCCCCGGAGTCTTTATCGGAAGATGGAAGAGATAGGAGAGGATAGCCCGACCGATCTGATTAAGGAATGTCGTTTGCACATAGCGAAAGATTTATTGCTGACCACTAAAAAGACGATTGATGAAATTGTATTCGATTCGGGATTCTCGAACAAAGTTACTTTCTTTAAGGTGTTCCGTGAAAAGTATGAGTGCACGCCAAAAGAGTTTCGGATGAAACATTTGGAAGAGGTTCAGCAGTAGCCTGTGGCGGGAATTTTTAAAGAAAAAGAAGAAGTAAATATCCGTGTTAATATAGTAAATATCCGTGCCAAAAGGTAAAAAAGGATAGTTAATTTTCTTTTGGTAGAGTTTAGTGATTTTATCTTTGTCTCATCGAAGTTTTTAAGTAGATAAACTTGAAAAGTATTAATTTATTAATCTTTAATCTAATGAAAAGGAAACTTAGTTTTTTATTTCTTTCAGCATTGACCATTCCATTTTTTATGGTATCGTGCAGTGATGATAAAGAAGAACAGGAAGTGAAACCGGCAACAGATCTGGTTGTCGATAATAATTCGGTGACACTACTACAAGGAGACGAAATTACGGTGAGTATCACCTCCGGTAATGGCGATTATTATGTGAAGCCATTTGATGAAAACGTGGCGACGGCTACAATCAATGGTAATAAGGTGACTATTAAAGCTACCGAAAATAGCCAGTTGGAAGAAAATAACCGTACGGAAACCACTATATTAATAGTAGATGGACGTAAGAAAGTGGCTAGAGTGCTGGTTCGGGTAGCAAAACTCTGGGATTTGACGGTAGATGCACCGGAAGAAGGTTTTGACCTTTTTATCGGTGAAAAGAGACTGGTGAAGATTTTGACCGGTAACGGAGATTATCAGATTTCCATACCGGAAGGTGCTGATAAGTTTTTGGAAGTGGGTGAACTATCCGGACAAGTTATTCCGTTGACTGCCAAGTTCGAGACTGGAGCCGATCCGGTAAATATTACGATAACAGATAAGAAAGGTAAGACAATCACTATTCCTGTGGTAGTGAACATCGTGGATCTGACACTGAAAAGTGATGAAGCCACTTTTGCCGAACCGGATGCCGAATCTCAATATATCTCTATTGAGAGAGGTAATGGCGGATATAGTTTCACTTATCAGGTGGGAGACGGCGAGCCTACTACGGATGCAACGATTGTGGAAGCTACTGAAAAAGAGAACCTGATTACCTTGAAACCCAAAGCTAGAGGTGATGTGAAAGTGATTGTGACAGACCAGAAAGGTTCTGTGGAGGAGATTTCGGTGAAAGTGAATCCATATAACCTTAAACTGGAAAATGAAGCAACTTCTTTAATCATCGGTGGTTATGAGGCATCTACAGAAATAGCTATTACCAGAGGAAATGGTGATTATAAGTTGGCACAACTCACAGATGATAATAAAACCTATTTGAAAACCGCAGAATTGATTACGGAAGACGGGGCTACCAAGTTAAAACTAACAGGAAAGAAGCTCGGGACTACCACACTGGAACTGTCTGATGCGGCAGGTCAGAAATTGACGTTACCAGTTTATGTGAATCCGGTATGTTATCGTATGGAATATGACGTATGCTTTAAAATTGATATTAAAAAGTATGCCGAATCACATTCAGAGGTGAAAAGTATGAATCAGCTTACTTTTGAGGTTGTGTTCTACCCGACTTATACTCGTTCTATGCAATCGTTTATAGGTTTGGAAAGTGTATTCCTGCTTCGTGCAGAAGCTAAGGATGTGAATCCGCGTTTTGAAATAGCCACTAAAATTAATGGTAAGAGTGATCCCCGTTCCGTAGTCAGCAAACTATTTATTGCGATGATTCGGAAGGTGGACGTAAGACTCCGGGTAAATGGTATCATATAGCCATTGTATATGATGGAACGAAATCAAGTACTAAAGAGGCTTATAAAATGTATATAAACGGGGTGAGAGAAACGTTGACTCCTGCAGATAACTCTTATGAGGATTGTGCCCCTAATTCATCTCTCAATCTGACAGATGTAGGTGGAAATGATAAAGCACTGTTGATTGGACGTTCCGGAGATTCATATCGGGTAGGATATTGCAAAGTTTATCAGGCACGGATGTGGAAGAGAGCGTTGGACGAAAGTGAAATTAAAGCGAATATGTGCAAAATCCTTAATGCAGAAGAACACTCTGACTTGATGGGATATTGGGTATTCTCGAAAGGTGTCGGAGGTACTACAGTTTTTGAAAATTGGGGAAATGGCGGCAGCGGATTGGATGCGCAAGTTTGTTTGCAGAATATAAGCGAAAATAAACCTGCCTGGGGAGCGGAACTTCCTGCAACTTATAATGGAGATAAGAGCCGCTTTGAACCAATTGAATGTCCTCATTCATACTAAAACTAGGAATATAATAATATGAGAAACAATATGATAACAAAAAAACTAATCAAATTTGCCCTGCTGTTTTTTCTTATCGGACTGACGGCTTGTGACAATAAACTGAATCCGGGATTTGATCCGGATGATTATGAACCGATTGTTCCGCCTGAACCTGTTAGAACAATGGATGCAATGGCTAGTGGCGAGCGAGTAGTACTTTCGGGTGCTTCGTTGACGGATATTGTTCTGAAATGGACGCCTACCGAGAAACACGGAAATACAGTATATCGTTATGAAGTATTGATTGATACGATCGGGGGAGACTTTACCAAACCGGTAGAAACGATCTTTTCTGACAATAACGGTTTGGAATCACAGTTGACTTTAACCCATTATCAGGCAAACACAATAGGTAAACTGGCTAAATTCCGTTGCAATACCAACGGCACACTGCGTTGGAAGGTGCGTGCTTATTGCGGATTGGATCAGGCTCTTAGTAGTCTGGAAGGTTATTTCGTAATTTTTATGATGGACGGCATTGATGATATGCCTTCTGAAAACGAGCCGGTTTATATCACTGGCGTGGGTACGGAAGATGATGGTGATGAAGCGGAAGCACAACAAATGCTCCGTCAGAATGAAGGAATCTATCAGACTTTCACTCAATTGAAAGCCGACCAGCCATTTATATTTATGTCTACTGTAGAAGGTCGCAAATGCTATTATTATGTAGACGACAACGGAGTGTTGCGTGAGCGTAATGATGGTGAAGACTATACAGTTACGGTTCCTCAATCAGGCATCTACCGGATTACCATCAATATGGGTGAACAAACGATCAGTTACGATGAAATAGGAGCTGTATATCTTTATAACCATTCGGGTGGGTATAGACAGGATTTCAACTATCTGGGATATGGCAAATGGGGTGTGAAGAATTATACTGCCCGGAAACAAACGGAAAGTTGGGCAGGAAGCGGTGAAACCCGTCATAGCTTTAAGATGGAAATCAACGGAACAACCTACCGTTGGGGACATAAGGAGAAAGATAAAGGGCAACCGAATCTGACTACCGACAACAGCTATTATAATTTATATCAGCTGGCATTGGGCACAGATCCATGGGATTACAGTTTCCGTTTCTGCGACGAATTACTGCAATGGGGTGAAAAGCAGGGAAATGTCTATTATGCTACGGTGAAAACCGATGTAACCCTCTATTTCAATGCAGAGTTTGGAACGTACACCCACCGTTGGGTAGCTTCGGAAACGAATGAAGATTAAAACTGAATAATAATATGAAGAACTATATAGTATCATTATCAAAAAGAGCTTTGTTGTTAAGCGGTGCACTGGCAATATTTACAGCTTGTGACGATGGCGATCTGGGAGACATCTACAAAGGTAATTCATCCGGTGAATATGTGTCGGATGTGAACTGGACAGATGCAGCCGACAAAAGTACGGGAACTTATATCAAATATTTCTATGAGAATGCCAGCGGACGGGATACCTTTTGCGGAAGCATTTACTGGGAAAAACCGAATACACCGGAAACCGGAGAACCGGCAAGCACGGGCGGTAGCGGCGGATGGTCGCAGGGACATGCATTGGACATCGTGATCGATGCTTATATCCGTCACGCAAACAATCCCGAATATCAAGCTCATTTGTATGAAAACATCATGAAACCTTTCCTGCCGGCTTTTGATGACTGGAATGAACATTGCGGTTATGGTGGCAAAGACTTCTGGAATAACTTCTATGATGATATGGAATGGATGGCACTGTCTTGTCTGCGGGTTTATGAATTGACTGGCGATCAGGATTACTACAGTGCGTTGATGAAGATGTGGAACCATATCAAGGGAGCGAAGAATGACTATAAAGGGGTAGGAGGAATGGCATGGAAAACGGATGCGCCGGCTTCACGTATGTCTTGTTCCAATGGTCCCGGTTGCCTTCTGGCTATGAAATTGTATCAACTTACCGTTAAGGAGGCTAAAGATGGCTGGGAAGAGCAGGCTGCTTATTACCTGAACTTCGCCAAAGAGGTATACAACTGGATGACGGCTTATCTGTGTGATATTTCCACCGGACAGGTATATGATAATCTTAGTATTAAAGATGACGGAACACCGGGAGATCCTGATAAAGTAGCCTTGTCTTATAATCAGGGAACATTTATGGCGGCTGCCCTGGAGCTGTACAACGCTACCGGTGAGGATGAATATCTTCGTAATGCGGTTGCTTTCGGCTCTTACCAGGTGAATAAGAAGATGGATTCCAACTATCCGGTATTCAGTGGTGAAGGAAATTCGGGAGATAATCTTTTATTCCGTGGAATATTTGTCCGTTACTTCCTGGATATGGTGAAACAGCCGACTAACAGCCTTTATCCGGAAAAGACCAAGAATAAGTTTATCGCTGCATTGCGCAGCTGTTCTGATGTGCTTTGGACGTTGGCTCATCCCGAAGGCTATTATGTGTGGGAGTACGATTGGGCAAAAGCACCGACCTTCGGTAATCGTGACAACAGGGAAGATCGCCTGACAATTTCCTTGAATGCGGAAGTCCCGGGAGCAACAATGATTGAAATCCGTGCCCGTTATGAAGACTGGGTGCAAGGTAAAGCAACGGAAAAGGCCAACTGGGTCGGACCGGATTTCGGTAAGAAAGCAGAGGAATAAGATTGATTTATTACACATAGAAAATCGAAAAGAAAGATGATACATATAAAAAGAAATATTTGTCTGGTGGCTGTTTCTTGCACTCTTCTTGCAGGTATACCTTTGCAGGGTGTGGCGCAAACGGGAAGAACGGCAAAGGTGCAGACCACACAAAACCATAAAATAACAGTGTCGGGTACGGTATTGGACAAGACGACAAATGACCCGTTGATCGGTGTGTCTGTTGTCGTGAAAGGGGTGGCCAATGCAGGTACGATTACAGATATGGATGGTAAGTTTACATTGAAACTGCCTTATGCGGAAGCTCCGTTGGTGTTTTCTTACCTGGGTTACCAGCCACAGGAAATTGTTCCCGGTGCAAAGAAGGAACTGACTGTCTTACTACAGGAAGATACGAAAGCCTTGCAGGAAGTGGTTGTGGTAGGTTATACCAAACAACGTAAAGAAACGATGATCGGTTCTGTTGCTACCATCACGACAAAAGATCTGACGCAAAGTCCTACTGCCAATATCAACAATGCGCTTGCCGGACGTCTGCCGGGGTTGATTGTAAACCAGTATGCGGGTGGTGAACCGGGTGTGGATCAAAGTGAATTGTTTATCCGTGGTAAGGCAACTTACGGTAACCAGAGTGCCATTGTCATTGTCGATGGAATCGAACGTGACATGAGTTACCTCGCACCGGATGAAATTGAAACATTCACTATCCTGAAAGATGCTTCCGCCACTGCCGCTTATGGTATCCGTGGTGCAAATGGTGTAATCGTTATTACTACCAAACGTGGTAAGGCAGCGGAAAAGGCAACCGTGAACCTGAAAGCCTCTATCGGTATTAACCAGCCGATCGGTTTCCCCGAATATTTAGGCTCTGCCGATTATGCAACTTTATATAATGAAGCCAGATTGAACGATGCCAAGATGACGGGCGCAGACATCAGCAGTTTGAACCTTTTCTCTCAACAGGCGATTGACAATTTCCGCCGTGCGAAAGGAGACAACTCCGATGGTTTGGGATATGACTGGGATTATTATGATTTTGCCTTCAAACCCGGTTTGCAGGAAGATGTCAGCCTCTCCATTCGTGGAGGTACGGACAAGGTACGTTATTATGTATTGGCCAATTACTTTTCACAAGGCGGTAACTACAAATATTCGAATGCCGGTGAATATGACTCGCAAACCAAGTTCACCCGTTACAACTTCCGTTCGAACATCGATATCAACATTAATCGTTATTTGAGTACCCGTTTGGATTTGGGGGCCCGTATTACCGACCGTAATGCACCGGGTACAACAGCCGGTCGCCTGATGACCATCTGTGCTACCCAGCCTCCATATCTGCCCATCCTGGTGGAAGAAAATGCGCATCCGCAGAATGAGGAATACATTCAGCAAAATCCTCGTGGAATGCTTTATGGTGACAATATCTACCGTTACAATCTTCTGGGTGAATTGAGCCGTACCGGTTATCTGAATGAAAAGAACACGTATCTGAATGGTAGTTTTGCCATGAATCTGGATATGGAATTTCTGACGAAAGGATTAAAAGCGGAAGTGATGTTCTCTTATGATGCTTCTGAAGGACGCTGGATTAATCGTAAACTGGATACTTACAAAGACGGTTATCGTGAATATCCGAAATATGCGACGTTTATGCCGATCGAAGGTTCGGATGCTTATATGGCAGGCGGACACTATACGGGTGCTTATAAAACGGGTAACAAATATGATATTGACCAGACTATTGGCAACGGATTCAGTCATAACGCTTCTGACGGACGTACTTATATACAGGCACGTTTGGATTACAACCGTTTGTTTAGCAACCGCCACGAAGTGACCGCCATGTTATTGGCAAACCGTGGTAACCGTACTGTTAACAATGAACTGGCTTATCATAGCCAGGGTATCACCGGACGCTTTGCTTATTATTATAATCAGAAGTATCTGATGGAATTTAACTTCGGTTACAATGGTTCCGAAAACTTCACTCCGGGCAAACGTTACGGGTTCTTCCCAGCTGGTTCAATCGGTTGGGTAGTCTCTGAAGAGGAATTTATGAAAAAGGCTTCCTGGATTGACTTCCTGAAAGTAAGAGCCTCCTATGGTTTGGTAGGTAGTGACAATGTCAGCAGCCGTTTCCCATATCTGGCTTTCTACGGTAGTGGCAGTGGTTATGATTTCGGTAATAACTTTGGTACGAATGTAGGCGGTACTTCCGAAGGTAATCTGGCTAATGCGAATCTGACTTGGGAGAAAGCCCGTAAACTGAATGTCGGTATCGACTTTACTACCCTGAACCAACGTTTGGCATTGACGATAGATGCATTTTATGAATATCGTTTTGACATTATTACAGATATGAATAGTGACGGTATCATGGGATATCCGGATATTGTAGGTAAAGATGCAGCTTTACAGAATCTGGGTGAAGTAAGCAACCGCGGTGTGGATATCGAATTGAGCTGGAATGATAAGATTGGAAAGGATTTCCGTTACTATATTCGTCCGAACCTGACTTTCTCCCGCAACCGTTTGGAATATAAAGCGGAAGTTGCCCGCAAGAACTCCTGGCGTAAAGAAACCGGTAAACGTTTATACGAAAACTTCGTCTATGTGTTCGATCATTTTGTAGCCGATCAGGAAGAGGCTGACCGCTTGAACAAGATCGGTTATCAGCCGTGGGGACAATTAATTCCGGGAGATGTTGTTTATAAGGATTTGGATCGTAACGGAGTGATTGATGATGAAGACCGTACAGCAATGGGAAATCCGCGTAGTCCGGAACTGATGTTCGGTATTCCTTTCGGTTTCCAGTATAAGAACTTTGATTTTAGTGTATTATTGCAAGGTGCGACAAAATCATCTATTCTGTTGAATGGGGCTGCTGTATTTGACTTCCCGCAATTTGAACAAGATAAGATCGGACGTGTGAAGAAAATGCATCTGGACCGTTGGACACCGGAAACGGCTGCTACTGCCAAATATCCGGCATTGCATTATGGAACACATGATAACAACAAGAATGGAAACAGTAGTTTGTTTTTGTATGATGCTTCCTACCTGCGTCTTAAGAATGTGGAAATTGGTTACAATGTATCACCCAAATTATTACGTAAATTCCATGTGCAACAGGCACGTATCTATGTACAAGGTCTGAATCTGTTGACTTTTGATAAACTGGGTGATGTGGATATAGATCCGGAAACGAAATCCGGAGACGGAGCTTCCTGGTATCCTATTCAAAAGGTATTCAATTTTGGTATTGATATAACATTCTAAATAAGATAGAAATATGAAAAAGTTATATAGATTTTCAGCAATTGCTTTATTGGTCCTGCCGTTGATCTTTACTTCATGTAGCGATTACCTGGATCGGGACGATGATGATAATATTACGGAAGCGGACGTTTTTGCCCGTTACGAAAAAGTGAACGGACTGGTTTCCGACGTATATGCGGCTGCAAAGAAAGCAGACCGTCCGCTGGTGTTCTTCGAGCACTTCAGCAACAGTGCCATTACGGACGAATGTGAAGGAACCAACGTAGAGGGAAACATTACGAATAACTTCAATAACGGTGCCTGGAACCCGAATTCTTTGCCCGGTAGTGTAGGGCAATATTGGGAAGCTCTTTATGAAGGAATCCGTAAAGCGAACCTGATTATAGAAAATGTACAGAAGTATAATACGCCCGACAACCCACAGCAGGATGGTGATCTTCGCAACCGTATCGGTGAGATGTATTTCATGCGTGGTTATTTCCACATGCTGTTATTGCGTATGTATGGCGAAGCTCCTTATATTGACCGTGTGATTAATGCCGGAGATAATATGGACTTCAAGAAAGAATCTGTTCATTCGATGGTTGAAAAGATTGTGACGGATGCGCAAACTGCTTATGGCATGGTTCCTAATAAATATGTGAAAACTTCCGAGAATTTTGGGCGTGTGGATAAGGGAGCCTGTCTGCGGCGCCACTCCAGTTCTATTCTGGATGCGCTCGTGGTTATAAAAGTAAATATATCTGTCGATCAAATTATTTGCTTCCCTGAATGTATTTGGTTTGTGCCGATAGATACATTCTGTTTTCAGATTTGTTTTCCTTTTCGTAATCCTCTATGGTCTTATGTTTCTTGGGTCTACCCTTAGGCATAGGTGCTAATTGCCGCAACTTTGTTTCCGAGCGTAACCCGCACCAACTTTGAATCCTGTACCGACTCATTCCCAACTCCTTGCTGAGTTGATTCTGCGTTTCTCCGGCTGCTAACCACTCCCGAACCTGGTTTTTCACCCATTCTGGATACTGCGTCATTCCTTTTCTCCCTGATATGCAATTACCCCCTGATGTAGATATGATCCTACATCAGGGGGCTTTTTGTCTATTGTCCTGTTTTACTGGTTCTGTTCACACAACTTGGACGTGCTTTTTTGACATCAACTTTGCCCTTGCAGGCTGGAAACAAATTGCAGCGCAGAACGAGGACTCCGGCTGGTGTGCCGCGCCTCCCAGCGGACGGCCAGACGATGCAGCTCCTGCCGATCCAGCTGGATGCCCTTGGCC
>OLQC01001552.1_pt1 | contig 17880 bp, 17 predicted proteins | sample 1672471 | NCBI WGS metagenome assembly OLQC01 (sample SAMEA3136689, study PRJEB25190) | human gut metagenome | biome: human gut; feature: human-associated habitat; material: faeces | place: Austria | collected 2013
CCGAATGTCGGAAACCGCCATGCGGATGATGGTGCCGTCGTCGGTGATGAGGAGGATATCCTCGTCCAGATCCACCGCCAGATGGCAGGCCAACAGACCCGTCTTGTCGGTCAAATTCATGGCCTTGATGCCCATGCCGTTGCGGCCCTGCTCCCGGTACTGCTCCGGGTCGGTGCGCTTGCCGTAGCCGTTCTCGGTGATGGCCAGAAGCATGGTGCCCAGCTTCGCCAGGGCCCCGCCGATGACGTAGTCCCCCGCCCGGAGCTTGATGCCGCGCACGCCCATGGCCGTCCGGCCCATGGGACGCACGTCGCTCTCCCGGAAGCAGATGGCCTGCCCGTCGTGGGTGGCGATCAAAATATTCTCCTGGCCGTCGGTCTCCAGCACGGTGATGAGCTCGTCCCCCTCGTCCAGGGTCAGGACCCGCAGGCCCACGGCCCGGATGTTGCGGAAGGCGGATTTCTCCGTGCGCTTGACGGTGCCGTTCTTCGTGACCATGAAGAGATAGCCGTTCTCGTCATAATCCCGGCCGTGGATCATGGTGGTCACTTTTTCGCCCGGCTCGAACTGGAAGATGTTGTTCAGGTGGGTGCCCTTGGCCGTGCGGCTGGCTTCAGGAATTTGATAGCCCTTCTTCTTGTAGACCCGGCCGGAGCTGGTGAAGAAGAGGATGTTGTCGTGGCTGGAGGCGGTGAAGAGGGTGTCGACATAATCCTCCTCCCGCAGGCTCTGGGCGGAAATGCCCTTGCCGCCCCGCTTCTGGGCGCGATAGGTCGAGACGGGCATGCGCTTGATGTAGCCGGCGGCGGTGAGGGTAAAGACGCAGGTCTCCTCCTCGATGAGGTCCTCGATGTCGATCTCGTCCGCCACGTCCTGGATCTCGGTCAGGCGGTCGTCGCCGTACTTATCCCGAATTTCCAGCAGTTCTTTTTTCATCTGGCCCAGCAGCAGCTCCCGGTTGGAGAGCAGCTGCTGGAACCAGGCGATCTTTTTCTCCAGCTCGTTGTACTCGTTCTGGAGCTTTTCCCGGTTCAGACCCTGGAGGGCGATGAGCCGCATGTCGCAGATGGCCTGGGCCTGAACCTCGTCCAGGTCGAAGCGGTTCATCAGGTTTTCTCTGGCGTTGTCATAGCTGGACCGGATGATCCGGATCACTTCGTCGATGTTGTCCTGGGCGATGAGCAGACCCTCCAGCAGATGGGCCCGTTCCTCGGCCTTGCGCTTGTCGAACAGGGTCCGGCGGGTGATGACCTCCTCCTGGAAGGTCAGATACTCGTCCAGAATGTTCCGCAGGGACAGGACTCTCGGCTGCCGCTGGTTGTCCACCAGGGCCAGCATGTTGATGGCGAAGGTGGTCTGTAACTGGGTCTGGGTCAGCAGGTGGTTCAAGACCACTTGGGGGTTGGCGTCATGTTTCAGCTCAATGACGATCCGCATACCGTTGCGGTCGGACTCGTCCCGCAGGTCGGAGATGCCCTCCAGCCGCTTTTCCTTCACCTGCTCGGCGATGGCGGCGATGAGCATCCGCTTGTTGACCTGGTACGGCAGCTCCGTGACGATGATGCGGGTGCGGTCGTGGTTCCGGCCGTACTCCTCAAACTCGGTGCGGGCGCGGATGGTCACTCGGCCCCGGCCGGTGGCGTAGGCAGCGCGGATGCCGGCCCGGCCCATGATGATGCCCTTGGTGGGAAAATCCGGGCCCTTGATGTACTGCATGAGATCGGCCAGATCCGCCTCCGGGTTTTCCAGCACGCAGACAGCGGCGTCGATGACCTCCCGCAGGTTGTGGGGCGGGATGTTCGTGGCCATGCCCACGGCGATGCCCGAAGAGCCGTTCACCAGCAGGTTGGGGAAGCGGGCGGGCAGGACCTTGGGCTCCTTGCGGCTCTCGTCGAAGTTGGGGGACCAATCCACGGTGTCCTTCTCGATGTCTGCCAGCATATCCCCGGCCATTTTGGCCATGCGGGCCTCCGTGTAACGGTAGGCTGCGGGGGGGTCGCCGTCCACGGAGCCGAAGTTGCCGTGGCCGTCGATGAGCCGGTAGCGCATGGAGAAATCCTGGGCCAGACGGACCAGGGCGTCGTAGACCGACGCGTCGCCGTGGGGGTGATATTTGCCCAGCACGTCGCCCACGCAGGTGGCGGACTTTTTGAAAGGCTTGTCCCAGGTCAGTCCGCTCTCGTACATGGAATATAAGATCCGCCGGTGGACGGGCTTCAGGCCGTCCCGCACGTCCGGCAGGGCACGGCCCACGATGACGGAAACAGCATAGTCGATGTAGCTGTCCTTCATCTCCTTGACCAGCTCGGACTCGACAATGACCTGGTCAGGGAAGGCGATGTCCTCCGGTCGGTAATCTTTGTTCTTTGCCATAGTTTCACTCCTTCTCTGCCACCCAAATCGTGACGCCGTACAAGTTCCACGCAAAGCCTTCCTCGAAAGGGAAGGCTGTTTTTTAGATCGGCCCGTCCTCGCGGGCGCTCTTTCGCAGCAGGCGGATGACGCCGATCACCAGCCCCGCGAAGTAGAAATAAAAGACCGTTTCAAACCCCATGAGCAAAAAGTCATACAGCCCATGCAGCACCGCCGGGACGAAAAACGACCGGCGCAGGGCCGCCCGCATCCGGTGCCGCTGGCCGTATTTCTCGGCCCACTTGGCACGGGAGAGGTAGAAGCCCATCACCACGCCGAACATGGCATGGCCCGGAATGGAAAAGATCGCCCGGACCACGGCCGTGCCGAAGCCGGCGTTCAGCACATACAGCACGTTCTCCACCCCGGCAAAGCCCAGGGAGACGAACACGCCGTAGACGATGCCGTCGAAGCGGTAGTTGAAATTCGGGTCGTACCACGTTCGTTTCCGTAAGACCCGGTTCTTGACCCCCTCCTCGATGAACCCCGGCACGACGAAATAGGCCAGGAAGAGGTAGGTCATGGGGTCCCAGGGGAAAAAGTCGATGAACTGGTCGGCCACAAGCTCCAAAAGCAGGATGGGGAACATCCCCAAAAGCCCCCAGAAAAACAGCGACCACAGCAGACGGGCCGGCTCCTTCTCCAGGCGGTCCATCCGGTAGACCACCGCCAGCAGGATCAGCGGCGGAAGGAGGGCCGCTGCGACCAAAAACGAAACCGATCCCAGCATCTCTAGCCCCCTTTCCCCTAGTTTGCCAGCGGCCTGGCTCAAATATCCAGGTTCACGACATACTTGGCGTTTTCCTCGATGAATTCTTTCCGCGGCTCGACCTTCTCGCCCATGAGGATGGTGAAGATCTCGTCGGCCTTCACCGCGTCCTCCAGGGTGATGCGCCGCAGGGTGCGGGTGGCGGGATTCATGGTGGTCTCCCACAGCTCGTGGGGGTCCATCTCGCCCAGGCCCTTGAAGCGGCTGATCTCTACCTTGGCGTTGGGGTTGTCCCCGCGCATCTCAGCGGAGACCCGGTCCCGCTCCTCGTCGGAGTAGGCCACCCGCTGCTGCTTGCCGCGGGTAAGCTTAAACAGGGGCGGCACGGCGGAATACACATAGCCCTGCTCAACGAGGGGCCGCATGAAGCGGAAGAAGAAGGTCAGCAGCAGGGTGCGGATGTGGGCCCCATCCACGTCGGCATCGGCCATGATGATGATCTTGTGGTAGCGCAGCTTCTCCGGGTTGAACTCCTCCCCGATGCCCGCGCCCAGGGCGGTGATGACGGGGATGAGCTTTTCGTTGCCGTAGACCTTGTCGGCCCGGGCCTTCTCCACGTTGAGCATCTTGCCCCATAGGGGAAGGATGGCCTGGAAGCGGGCGTCCCGGCCCTGGGTGGCGGAGCCGCCGGCGGAATCGCCCTCGACGATGTAGATCTCTGTGAGGGCGGGGTCCCGCTCGTTGCAATCCTTCAGCTTGTCGGGCATCTGGCCGGATTCCAGGCCGGTCTTGCGGCGAACGGACTCTCTGGCCTTCCGCGCGGCCTCTCTGGCGCGGGAGGCGGTGAGGGCCTTTTCCAGAATGGCCCGGCCCACGGCGGGGTTCTCCTCCAGAAATTCCTCCAGCTTTTCCGAGACCATGCCGTTGACCAGGGTGCGGATCTCGGAGTTGCCCAGCTTGGCCTTGGTCTGGCCCTCGAACTGGGCCTCGGTGAGCTTGACGGAAATGACGCAGGTCAGGCCCTCCCGGCAGTCCTCGCCGGAGACCTTCTCGTCGTCTTTCAAAATCTTCATTTTCTTGCCGTAGGTGTTCAGGGCGTTGGTGAGGGCCCGCTTGAACCCCTCCTCGTGCATACCGCCCTCCGGCGTATGGACATTGTTGGCGAAGGAGACGATGATCTCGTTGTAGCTGTCGTTATACTGCAGGGAGACTTCAGCCATGGCGTCGTCCTTGGACCCGGCCATGTAGATGACCCCGTCGTGGATGGCGGTCTTGTTGCGGTTGATGTAGGTGACAAACTCCCGGATGCCGCCCTCATAGCACATGGTCTCGGCCTGGACCTCCTCCCCCCGCCGGTCGGCGATGGTGATGGACAGGCCCGCGTTCAAAAACGCCTCCTCCCGCATCCGGGTGTGGAGCGTCTCGTAATCATACTCCGTCGTCTCGGTGAACATCTCCGGGTCTGGCTTGAAGACGACTTCCGTGCCGGTCTTGTCCGTCTGGCCCACCACCTTCATGGGCTGGGTGACGTGGCCGCGGGCAAACTTCATCTCGTAGATGTTCCCGTCTTTATAGACCCGGACCTCCAGCCATTCGCTCAGGGCGTTCACGACCGAGGCGCCCACGCCGTGCAGGCCGCCGGAGACCTTGTAGCCCCCGCCGCCGAACTTGCCGCCGGCGTGCAGGATGGTAAAGACCACCTCCAGGGCGGGCTTGCCGGTCTGCTTCTGGATGTCCACGGGGATGCCGCGGCCGTTGTCCACGACCTTGATGATGTTGCCCGGCTCGATGCTCACCTGAATGTCGGTGCAGTAGCCGGCCAAGGCTTCGTCGATGGCGTTGTCCACGATCTCATAGACCAGGTGGTGCAGGCCACTGGAGGAGGTGGAGCCGATGTACATGCCCGGCCGTTTCCGGACCGCCTCCAATCCCTCCAGGACCTGGATCTCCGAGGCCCCGTATTCATGTTCCACCGCGGTGGTGTTTTTGTTTTCCAACTGATCCATGTTAAACCTCCAAGTTTCGTCACACGGTAAAGCCACCGGACTCCATGCGCTTGAGCAGGGTGGCCGAGGACAGCTGCGAGAGATACACTGTGGTCTCCCCCGCCCCGTCCCGGCAGAGCAAAAAGGATTTGGGCAGGTCGTCCCCCACCGTCACCACCTGCCCGGCCCGCTGGGCCTGGGTGAGAAAATCGCGGGTGATGCGGGAGGACGTGGTGTTGTCCAGGTCGAAGATCCCCACCACGTCCCGCTGGCGGATGACCACGGAGCTGCCTAAATGCAGGTACATCGCTTCCCTCTATTCTATCACGAAGGTTCCGACGAATCGGAATCTTTTTTGTCTTGGAACACGGGGATCTTCCCCGTTTCCGGGTCGTTTACTAACTTTCCCTGCATGATATGCAGGGTCCGGCCCTCCGGAAAACTCCCGTCCGGAGCCTCGCAGCCGGTGAGGATCACCTGGCCGCCGGTGATGCGCCGCAGGACGAAATCCTGCCGCCGGGCGTCCAGCTCCGAGAGCACATCGTCCAGGAGCAGGATGGGCCACTGGCCGGTGTCGTCCCGAAACAGCTCCCGCTCAGCCAGCTTCAGCGACAGCGCAGCGGTCCGGGTCTGCCCCTGGGAGGCATACTGCCGGGCAGGCTGGCCGTTGATCTGGGCCACCAAGTCATCTTTGTGGGGGCCGGAGAGACAGGACCGGGCGTCCCGCTCGGCCTTGGCGTGGCTGTCCTGGTGGCGGCGGAGGTCTTCGTAGAGCTCCACCGTGGGGCCCAACGGGTCCCGGACCATGGAGACGGTGGCGTAGTGCAGGGCCAGTGTCTCCCGTCCCCCAGAAAATTCGGTTTGGATTTGGGCGGCCTTCTCCGCCAGCTTGCGGACGAAGTGGGCCCGGTAGTGGATCACCAGCGCCCCGGCCCTGGCCATGGCCTCGTTGAAGTCCTCCAGCACATCCAGCAGGCTGGGGTGTTTCTCCCAGTCCCGCAAAATGCGGGTCTTGTGGTCCAGGAGCTTGTGGTACTGGGCCAGTGCCTCGGCGTATCGGGGGCGGAGCTGACAGATCGCGTGGTCCAGAAAGGACCGCCGCTCGGCGGCCCCGGCCTTGATGAGGGCCAGGTCCTCCGGGCAGAACAGGACCGTCTGGACGATGCCGCCCAGCTCTGCCGCCGTCTTGCACTTCACGTGGTTGACGAACAGCCGCCGCCGGGCACCCCGGAAGAGCTGGACCTCCAGCAGAAAGTCCCGGCCCCGGCTGGTGACCTCGGCGGTGATGGTCCCCTGGTCTCGGTGGAAGGAGAGCAGCTCCTTGTCCCCCCTGGCCCGGTGGGAGCGGGCCCCGGAGAGAAAGCCGATGGCCTCCAGCAGGTTCGTTTTGCCCTGGGCGTTCTCTCCCCAGATGACGTTCACGCCGGGGGAAAAGTCGGCGGTGAAGTCCGTGTAGTTCCGAAAGCCGTCCAGGACGATCCGGCGCAGCTTCATTGCACCAGGATCTCCTGGCCCTGGAACTGGACGGTGTCACCGGGGCGGAGCTTCTTGCCCCGCATGGTGCAGACTTCGCCGTTGACGGACGCTTGTCCGTCCTGGATGAGCATTTTGGCTTCCCCGCCGGTGCCGACCAGGTTGGCCAGCTTGAGCAGGGCTTCGAGCTTGATGAACTCGGTGGTGATGGAAACGGTTTTCTGTGCCATGTCTGCCTCCCGTTCTCAGGACTCTGCCTTCAGCCGCACCGGCAGGACCATGAAGAGGAAGTTTTCCTCTCCCTCCGCCGGGACGATGATGCAGGGGGTGATGGGGCTGGACAGCTCCAAGGTGACTTTGTCCTGGGGGGCAGCCTTGAGGGCGTCCATCATATACTTGTTATTGAAGCCGATCTCCAGGCCGTTGCCGCTGCCGTCGATGGGACAGCAGTCGTGGGCATTGCCCAGGGCGGTGCGGGTGGTCATGTCGATCTGCCCGTCCCCCACCACGCAGCGCAGGGGGCTTTTCAGCTTTTCGCTGACGATGAGGGAGACGCGGTCGATGCAGGACAGCAGTTGTTTGGTGTCGGCAGTGACCTTCACCGGGTTGTTCCGGGGGATGGCCTGCCGCCAAGCCAGGAAGTCGCCCTCCAGGCGGCGGGAGATGAGGATGGTGTCCCCCATCTTGAACAGGATGTGCCGGGCGCCCTGGTGGATGTGGACGATCTCCTCGCTCTCCCGGCAGATCTTTTCCACCTCGCTGAGGGAGACGCCGGGGACCACGAACTCAAAGCTTCCGTTCTGTTCTGCCAGGGCCTCCCGGCGCAGGGCCAGGCGGAATCCGTCCACAGCCACCATGGTCAGGCCGTCCTCCCCCACGGAAAACAGCGTGCCGGTGTGGATGGGGCGGCTGTCGTCGGTGCTCACGGCGAAGATGGTCTGGCTGATCATGGCCCGGAGGGTCTGTTCGGGGAGGGCCAGGGAGTTCTGGTATTCCACTGTGGGCAGCTCCGGGAAGTCCTCCGGGTCGATGCCGAGCAGGTCGAACTCGCTGTATCCACAGGCGATGTGGACTTTCAGAGCCTCCTCCTGGAACAGGACCATGTCGTCGGGCAGCTTGCGGACGATCTCTCCAAACAGGCGGGCGGGGAGGACCATGGAACCGGGCTGGGAGACATCGGCCTGGATGGCAGACCGGATGCCGGTCTCTTGGTTATAGCCGGTGAGGAAGACGGTGCCGTTTTCTTCGGCTTCGAGCAGAAGTCCTTCCAGAGCAGGGATGGTGCTTTTGGGAGAAACGGCACGGGAAGCGGTGAGGATGGCAGATTGCAGCAATGCTTTTTCACAGCTGAATTTCATGGAAAGACCTCCGATTCTGGTGATGGATGGTTGGGGTGGGGGTTGATGGAGTAAAAGAGAGAATAAGAAAAAAGGTCGCAGTGGTAGTAGTAGGGCCGTTTTTTGTGGAAAACTGGCGGGACCCTCAGGTTTTCTAGGATTTTTTGCCCACAGCCCCTGTGGATGGTTTGGGTCTGTTTTTGTCCCCCGTGTGGATAGAGGCAAACTTTCCACACAGACTTCTCCACATATCCACATTTCCCGGTGGAGACCCACAGGCTTTGGGGAGCGTTTTTCCGGGCAAAATTTCTCCCGGTTTGGGGGTGGGGTCAGTTGTAGCGTTCGTTGACGTTCGAGCGGATGTCTTTGATGACCTCGTTGGTCTCCGGGTCGGTCTTGCACTGCTTTTCGACCCGCTCGATGGAGTGCAGGACGGTGGTGTGGTCCCGGTTGTCGAACTCTTTGCCGATGTCTTTTAGGGAGAGCTTCGTCATGTGCCGGGTGAGATAGATGGCGATGTGCCGGGCCCAGCTGGTGGCCTTGGTCCGCCCCTGTCCCCGGATGGCGTTGGGGTCGATGTCGTAGAACTTGCCGACCTCCTCGATGATGACCTCGGCGGTGGGCAGGATGTCTGACGGTTCTTTGAACATGTCCCGGACGGCGCGGGTCACGGAGCTGGCGTCCACGTTGCTGCCCAGCAGGTCCCGGAAGGCGAGGATCTTTTTCACGGTCCCCTCGATCTGCCGCACGTTGGAGGTGACGTTTTCCGCCACATAGATGAGCACTTCCTCCGGCAGCTCGACCCCCATGCGGATGGCCTTGTTTTTGATGATGGCCATGCGGGTCTCGTAGTCCGGGGGCTGGATGTCGGCCAGAAGGCCCCATTCAAAGCGGGTCTTTAAGCGGTCTTCCAGCCGCAGCATCTCCTTGGGGGGACGGTCGGCGGTGAAGACGATCTGCTTTTTGTCCTCGTAGAGGGTGTTGAAGGTGTGGAACATCTCCTCCTGGGTGGAGTCCCGCCCGGCGATGAACTGCACGTCGTCCATGAGGAACACGTCTGCCGAGCGGTACTTGGCCCGGAACTCCTGGTTTTTCCCGGCCCGGATATCCCGGATGAGCTCATTGGTAAAATCCTCGCCTCGGATGTAGACGATCTTATAGTCCGGGTGGTTTTTATGGATGGTGTGGGCGATGGCATACAGCAGGTGGGTCTTGCCCAGGCCGGACTCGCCGTGGATGAAGAGCGGGTTGTAGTTCTCTGCCGGATGCTCGGCCACGGCCAGGGCCGCTGCGTGGGCCAGCTTGTTGGAGTTGCCCACCACGAAGCGCTCAAAGGTGTATTCCTCCGTTCCCGGCAGGAAGCGGGAGGGGGGCTCTTTCTTGGCGTATTTGTCTTTTTCGTCCTCGCTCAGGACCACCACGTCCAGGTCCTCGGAGAACAGGTCGTACAGGGCCTTTTTGATGTCCTTTAGGTACCGGGAGACCACGATCTCCCGCTTGAAGTCCGTGGGGACATAGAGAATGAACCGGTTTTCATCCAGAGCCACCGGCTCTGCGTCGGAGAACCAGGTGGTGATGGTGGTCTCGGTCATGGTTTGTTTCATCAGGGACAGCACGCGCTCCCAAATATCCGCGGCAGAGTTCATGGGCAACCTCCTTTGGTCTGTCGTCACCGGGGCCTTGCCCCCTTTCGGCGGGGGCGGCACGATAAAAAGCATGGACAAATAGGCCCATGCCATTCATGGACCTGCCGGTGAGAACAGAGTTATCGATAAAAAATCAGTTTATTATAGCAGATTCCGTTTTTTTTGGCAAGCGCTGTTCTATTTATAAGGTGCCCGTGCGGGGGGCAGAAGGAGGCCAGATCCGAGAAAAATTTAAGGTTGACAGAGGGATGTGGTTTCCTGTATAATGTATTGCACGCAATCATGGAGTTTTCCTGGCTTTTTTGACTGCGTATTTTCTGTGACGACCGCGGCCGGGGCAATTCGGCCGTTGTGGTTGGCGGGCCTTATGATTATTTTATTCGGCTTCCGCTCGAAATAGATACAGGAGGTGTATCGGAATGGTTCGTACCTATCAGCCCAAGAAGCGTCAGCGTTCCAAGGAGCACGGGTTCCGCAAGCGCATGGCTACCGCCAACGGGCGCAAGGTTCTGGCTCGTCGCCGCGCCAGAGGCCGCGCTCGGCTGACTCACTGATGCCAAGGTTAACCGCATAGAGACTGACTAAGGGGCGGGGAATCGTATTCCACCGCCCCTGCGAAGCATCAGCTTCTTTTTTGCCGCAGTCTCTGGCGGCTCTGTCAGAATGTAGGGAGAAAATGCTGTGAAATTTACCGTTTCCTTAAAGGAAAATAGGGTCTTTCGCCGGCTGTACGCCAAGGGCAAGAGCGCCGTGGCCCCCACGATGGTTCTCTACTGCCGCCGCAACGGCCGCAGGGAGAGCCGCCTGGGGCTGACCACCGGCACCAAGCTCGGCCACGCCGTGGTGCGCAACAAGGTGCGCCGCCGCCTGCGGGAGATCTATCGGCTGCACGAGGACCGGTTTGCCCCCGGCTACGATATTGTCGTCGTGGCGCGGGTCCGGGCGGTCCACAGCTCCTATGCCGTGTTGGAACGAGATTTTCTCCGCCTGGCAAAAAAACTTCAGCTTCTCCCCTCCCAGGAGGGAAAGAAGCCATGAAGGCTGTCCTGCTCTGGATGATCCGGTTTTACCGCCGGTTCCTCTCGCCGCTCCGTCCCCCCTGCTGCCGGTTCATTCCCACCTGCTCGGCCTATGCCCTGGAGGCGGTCGAAAAATACGGCGCTCTCAAGGGGGGCTTTCTTGCCCTGCGCCGCATCCTGCGCTGCAACCCCTTTCATCGGCAGAAGAGCATCGAGTATGACCCCGTCCCCTGACGGCGGGGCGACAGCCATCCCCGGCGGACAAGCCGCCGGGACCCCATCTCACTTGGAGGCGCTGCAATGAGTTATATTTTGACCCCCTTTGCCAAGCTGCTTCTGCTGTTCTACAACATCACCGGCAGCTATGGTGTGTCCATCATCCTGTTCGGCCTGGTGGTCCGTCTGGTCCTGTCCCCCATCTTCCTGAAAGGTCGTAAGGGCATGCTGGCCATGAGCGGACTGGCGGAAAAGCAGAAGGTCTTGGCCCAGAAGTACGCCCGCGACCGGGAAAAATACAGCCAGGAGCTCACCAAGCTCTATGAGCAGGAGGGCGTGAAGCCCTCGTCCGGCTGTCTCTGGTCCTTCCTGCCCCTGCCCTTCCTGATGGTGCTGTACGCCATCATCCGGCAACCCCTGACCTACCTCATGAACGTCACGGAGGATCAGTTCAACGTGATCTCCAACCTGCTCTACGGGGAGGTCCTCAACTACAAGAACCAGCAGCTGCAGATCGCCCAGGACGTGTTCCTGAACCACGATAAGATCGTCGCCGCTGTGCCTGACCTGGCCGGGATGCCCCAGATCGACTTTACCTTCCTGGGTGTGAACCTGTCCCAGACCCCCAGCTTTATGTTCTGGAAAGCGGATGACGTGGGCTCTGCCTTCGTTCTCTGGCTCATCCCCATCGTCTCTGCCCTGCTGGGCGTGGTGTCCATGATCGTGACCAATAAGATCAACGCCGACGTGCTCGGCACGGCCAAGCCCATGGACCAGTCCACCAAGACCACCATGCTCATCATGCCCCTGTTCTCCCTGTGGATCTGCTTCACGCTGCCCGCCGCTCTGGGCGTGTACTGGATCGCAAACAGCCTGTTTGCCATGCTCCAGGAAGTGGTGAACATCCCTTTCCTCCGCTCCTTCCTGAAAAAACAGGAAAAGGACCGGGCCGAGCGCCAGGAACAGGAGCGAGAGCGCATCAAGCTGGAGAAGAAAGCCCAGGCCGAAGCCAAGCGCAAGGCCCAGGAGGAGATGCGCAAGATCCAGATGGAGCGCAAGCTCAACAAGAGCATCGCCGGGGCCAGCCGGGAGGGCATCCGCGCCTACGCCAGAGGCCGTCTGTATGACCCGGAGCGCTACCCCACCTTCCCCTATCAGGACCCCAACGAGCTGGCCAAACAGGCCGAGGCCGAGCAGGCCCAAAAGCAGGCCGTGGAGCTGGCAAAAAAAGACAAGAAGAAGGGGAAACCCACAGCCCAGGCTCTGGATGAGACCCGCGGCGACAACGACGAAAAGTAAGGAGAGACCTGCCTTATGTTGAAATGGATAGAAGCCACGGGCAGATCGGAAGATGCTGCCGTGCAGAACGCCCTGGCCCAGCTGGGGCTGGACCGGGACAGTGTGTCCGTAGAAGTGCTGGAGCGGGCCAAGTCCGGATTTTTGGGCTTTGGCAGCGCCCCCGCCAAAGTAAAGGTCACCTATGAGGTCCCCGACGAGGAGGCCCCCGCCCCCCAGCCGGAGCCTGTACCGCCGAAGCAGCCGGCCCCCGCGCCCGCCCCGAAGGCGGCCCCGGAAGCCGTCCGGGAGCCGGTACCGGAGAAGGCCGTCCCCGCAGCGGCCCCGGCTGCCCCCGCTGCCGAGGCAGCACCGGCCCCCGCCGCCCAGAGCGGTGACGTGGAGGAGCGCATCCGCGCCTTCCTCTCCGGCCTGCTGGCCCAGATGGAGGTCCAGGCGGACATCGTCATCGCCCCCCGCACCGAAAACGGCATCCTCGTGACCCTGGAGGGGCAGAGGCTGGGCGCCCTCATCGGCCACCGGGGCGAGACGCTGGACGCCATCCAGCAGCTGACCAACTACTCCGTCAACCGCGGCCGCGCCCATCGGGTGCGGGTCCACATCGACGCAGAGAACTACCGGGCCAAGCGGGAGGAATCCCTGCGCCGTCTGGCCAAAAAGGTGGCCATGAAGGTGGTCAAGTACCGCCGGAACATCACCCTGGAACCGATGAACGCCTACGAGCGCCATGTGATCCACGAGACCTTGCAGGATACCCCTGACGTGATCACCTACTCCACCGGAACGGAACCCAACCGCCGCACCGTGGTGGCCTATTCCAGAGGAAAGCACGCATATTGATCGAGAAAGACGGCGGCGGTGGACCACACCTCCGCCGCCTTTTCTCGCCACGGGCCTCCGCGCCTGTCTATCAAGGAGGGAGTACACATGATATTCCAAGACCGGATCCATCCCCAGTTACGCGCCTGGTACGACGCCTCGGCCGGGTTCGACTTTGACCACCTGGAGACCTTCGTCCCCCAGTGCAACGCCGCCGAACTGGCAAACCTGAAGGAAGACCCTGCGGTGAGCGCACGGGACGTCATGGTCCCCGGCCCGAAGAACGCGCCGGATGTCAAGGTCCGCATCTACACGCCGAACCCCCGGCCGTCGGAGCCTCTGCCCTGCCTGTTTTTCTACCACGGCGGCGGCTATCTCTTTGGCAGCGTTTACCGGCAGGAGGCCCTGTGCCAGCGTTACGTGAAGCAGGTCGGCTGTGTCGTCATCTCCGTCGAGTACCGCCTGGCCCCCCAGTGGAAGATGCCCGCCCCGCTCCAGGACTGCTATGCCGCCCTGATCTGGGCCTATGAAAACCACGCCGAGCTTGGCATCGACCCGGACCGCCTGGCGGTCTCCGGCCTGTCCGCCGGGGGCGGCTTAGCCGCAGGCGTTGCCCTGATGGCCCGCGACTTAAAAGGCCCCGCCCTGTGCCTGCAAATGCCGCTCTACGCCGAGCTGGACTACCGCCTGGATTCCCCCTCCTCCCAGGAGATCACCGACCCCAAGGTCTGGTGCCGGGACAACTGCGAAAAATCCTGGGCCAAGGTCCTCAGCCCCGGCCACATGCCCACCGCCTACGAGTCCCCTGCCCTGGCCAAGGACCTCACCGGTCTGCCGCCCCTGTTTTCCTACATCGGCCAGCTGGATCCCGGCCGGGATGAGAACATCCGCTACTGGTCCCGCATGATGGGCGCGGGCGTGGACGTGGAGTACCACGTCTTCCCCGGCTGCTACCACTGCTTCGAGCTGAGCGTACCGGACGCCGAGCCGAGCAAGGCGGCCTATGAGATGATGTATGCGGCGCTGCGGCGGGCCTTCGGCCTGGAATAATTTCCACAAACCCACCCCATTCTGTGGACAAACCGGGAGGAACCACCCTATGGACCTGCCCCTTTACCTGAAAAATCGCATGGCCAACCGCCAATTGTCCCACGCCTATCTGGTCGTTGGGGAAAACCGCAGGGAACTGGCCCAGACCCTGGCCGCTGCCTGGGTCTGCACCGGGGACAAGCCCCCCTGCGGCCAGTGTTCCGGCTGCCGAAAGGCCGCCGCGGGCATCCACCCCGACATCATCCGGGCCGACCCCGACGGGGACGGGCTGAAAGCGGAGGCCGTCCGCGCCCTGCGCTCGGACGCCTACATCCGCCCCAACGAGGCCCCGAAAAAAGTCTATGTGCTGGAGCACGCGGAGCTGCTCAACGCTACCGGTCAGAACATTCTCCTGAAGCTCATTGAAGAGGGGCCGGAGTACGCCTGCTTCCTCTTCCTCTCCCCCAACCCGGAGCTGCTGCTGGAGACGATCCGCTCCCGCTGCGAGACCCTCCGGGCCCCCGGCGAAGAGACGGAGCAGGCCAACCAGGACGGCCAGACCTTGGCCGACCTCATTTTGACCGGCGCAGGACCGATGGAGAGCCTGCCCTTCCTCATGTCGTTGGAGAAGAAGGACCGGCAGGAAATTGCCTTGCTGCTCCAGGCGGCGAAAGAAAACTTGGTGGCGGCGCTGCCCCAGCGCCCGGATCTGTTGCCGGTCATTGACCGGCTGGCGCCGATCTCTGCCGCCTGTGAATTTAACATCAGCGCCGGTCATTTGAGCGGCTGGATCGCCGCTGTATTATCTTAAGTTCGGGTCGAGTGCCCGATAAGGAGAAAGCCTATGCCAGACATCATCAGCGTTCGCTTCCGCAGCGAAGGCAAACAATATTATTTCGACCCCCAGGGCGAGACCTGCCGGGTGGGCGACGGGGTCATTGTGGAGACCGCCGCCGGGAAAGAGTACGCCGTGTGCGTCCGGGGCAACTTCACCCTGCCGGAGGAGGAGCTGACCGCCCCCCTGCGCCCCCTGCTCCGCCTGGCCACCCCAGAGGACCGGGCCGTGGTGGAGCGAAACCGGGAAAAAGAGAAGTATGCGTTCAAGGTCTGCCAGGAAAAAATTCTGGACCACAAGCTGGAGATGAAGCTGGTCAACGTGGAGTGCAACTTCGAGGGCACCCGCATCATCTTCTTCTTCACGTCCGACGGCCGGGTGGACTTCCGCGGCCTGGTCAAGAGCCTGGCTGCCGTGTTCCACACCCGCATCGAGCTGCGCCAGATCGGCATCCGCGACGAGGCGAAGATGCTGGGTGGCCTGGGTATCTGCGGGCGGCCCTTTTGCTGCTCGTCGTTTTTGCGGGACTTCCAGCCGGTGTCCATCAAGATGGCCAAGACCCAGAACCTGTCCCTGAACCCCACGAAGATCTCCGGCACCTGCGGGCGGCTCATGTGCTGCCTGAAATATGAGCAGGCCGCCTACGAGGACCTGATGAAGGACGCCCCCCGCATGGACTCCTTTGTGGAGACGCCCGACGGCGCGGGGACCATCATCAGCGTGAACACCCTGCGCGAAAAAGTCCGGGTCCGCCTGGACAGTGCGCCGGATACGCTGAAGACCTATCACAACAGCGAGATCCGCGTCGTCCGCAGCGGCAAGGGCAAGCGGCCTGAGGGCTACGTCGAGCCGCCCAAGCAGGAGCTGGCGAAGCTCCGTAAGTTCTCCGAATCTCCGGAGGATCAGGCCCGTCGGGAGCAGGAGGCCCTGGCCGCCGCCCTGAACGGCTTCTTAGAAGAGAACGAGGCCAGCGGCGGCAAACGCGAGGGCGGCAAGTCCCGCCGCCGTCTGGGCGGCGACAAGGGCCGCAACGCCCGGAAGGCCGAGCGCGAGCTGGAAGCCGATTGGGAGCGCGAGAAGGAAAAGCAGCAGGCCCGCCACCGCAGCAAGCCCCGCCCCAAGCCCGCTGCCGCTCCGGAGGGCAAGCCCCCCTTTCTCCCAGACGGTGAGGCGCCGAAAGAGGAAGACACCCGCCGCCGCCGGGGCAGCCGAGGCCGGGGCCGCAAGCCCGGCGTCCCCCGCAAAGACAAGCCCACCGAGGCCAGAGCGCCCCACACCCCCGCCGAGGGCAAGCCAAGCCCTGCCCCGGAAAAGGGAGAAAAATCCGGCGAGGGTACCAACAAGCCCCATCGCCGCTGGCATCACCGCGGCCGCCGTCGCCCCGGCGGCGGTGCAAACGGCGGGGGGTCCGCCCCCACGCCCCCTGCCGCCAACTGAACAAACGGTATGCTCCCCTGCCTGGGTCGTTCCGGGCAGGGGAGTTTTTTGTTGGAAAACTTGCATCCTGTTCAAATTATATTCATATCTTAGGGGATGATTCAAACAAAATATATATAATTGTCTAATATAATTGTCTATAAATCCAAAGAAATGTCTATTTATTTATAAAATTATCCTAAAAAATCAGTAAAATTATGAGAAAATAAAGCGGGACTTACTTTGGAGGCTTGCATTTTTACGCGGGCCGGTGTATACTGCCCCTTGTCGAAAGGTCACAAAGTTAGTGGGAATTTCAAATATTTGACAATTTCTGCGGAAACGACCTGTGAGACAAGAGAGCAAATATTATTTTTGAAAGGAGAGCGTTTGTTTTGTTGAATTCCGTCTTTATGAACCTGCTGGGACGGGAATCGCTGATCGCAGCGGACAACACCTGGGGCCTTCTGGGCGTCATGTGTCTGGCCGTGGCCTTCTCGATCTTCCTGGAACAGAAGTACAAGTGGGCTTCTAAGATTTCCGGTGCCATCATCGCCCTGATCATCGCCATGATCCTGGCCAACGTCGGCATCATCCCCACCAGCAGTGTGCTATATGATGATATCGTCTGGGGGGTCATCGTCCCGATGGGCATCCCCCTGTTGCTGCTGCAGTGTAACCTCAGCCGCATTTGGAAGGACACCGGCCGGATGTTGATCGTGTGGATCATCGGTGCGGTGGGTACCACGGTGGGTGCGTTCGTGGCCTACTTCCTGCTCCGCGCCCCCTTCGGCGATGCCTCCGGTCTGGCCAAGGTCGCCTCGATGATGACCGGCTCCTACATCGGCGGCGGCGTGAACTTTGCCGCTATGGCATCCCAGTATGCCGCCGGCGAGGACCTGACCGCTGCGGCTACCGTGGCCGACAACCTGCTCATGGCAGTCTACTTCTTCGTGCTGATCGCCTTTGCCAGCTTCAAGTTCTTCCGCAAGCACTATAAGCACCCCCACATCGACGAAGTCGAGTCCGGCACCAAGACGGCAGACGAGTCTGTCACCCAGGCCGCTGCCTTCTGGAGCCGCAAAGACATTTCGCTGAAGGACATCGCCGTGAACATCGCCTATGCCGTGGCCATCGTCTGGCTGGCTCAGATCGTCTCCGGCTTCTTTGCCGGCATCGTGCCGGAAAACCCCGGCCCCTTTATGGACTTCGTGGGTAAGTTCTTCGGCAGCCAGTACGTCTGGATCACCACCTTCTCCGTCATCGTCGCCACCTGCTTCCATAAGCAGGTCGAGAAGATGCACGGCTCCCAGGAGATCGGTACCTACCTCATCTACCTGTTCCTGTTCGTCATCGGCGTGCCCGCCAATATCATGACCGTCGTCACCAAGTCCCCCCTGCTGCTGGTGCTGACTGCCATCATGGTGTGCGTGAACATGCTGTTCTGCTTCTTCGGGGCCAAGCTTTTCAAGTGCGACCTGGAGGACGCCATCATTGCCTCCAACGCCAACATCGGCGGCCCCACCACCGCCGCCGGTATGGCCATCTCCCAGGGCTGGACCAAGCTGGTCGGACCTGCGATGCTGGTCGGCGTGCTGGGCTATGTCGTGGGTAACTATTTGGGTACCATCGTCGGCATTGTCTTGGGGGCCTGACCGGGCGCCTCGTCTCGGGTAAGACCCTATTTC
>OLQC01001572.1_pt1 | contig 17685 bp, 15 predicted proteins | sample 1672471 | NCBI WGS metagenome assembly OLQC01 (sample SAMEA3136689, study PRJEB25190) | human gut metagenome | biome: human gut; feature: human-associated habitat; material: faeces | place: Austria | collected 2013
CAGGCGCTGTTGCCCGTCAAATGATATGATACCCGTTTTCCATATTCTGCAGGATGATGGAACCAAGGTGATAGTCCTGGTCTGCCGGCATTTCCATCAGGTTGTTCCAAAGTGCTGTAATGTTCTTCTCCTCCCAGCAATAGATGCGCTGGTAGTCTGGAATCACAAGTTTCAGGTCAAAGACCTCTTTCCTGGAAAGGGTCTTCAGGCATACTTCGCTACTGATATCCAGCTTTTTGAATTCTTCCTCTTTCTGATGATAGGGCTTGTCTAGATTCACTGGTTTGAATATCTGGGTACATTTGGCCAGCACCGGGTCGAATATTTTGGAGATTTTCATCAGGATCTCTTTAAGTTGCTCGTAGGTGCAGACTTCCTCTTGGTAGACAGCCATGTCTCTTGATCCATCATTTTGCCATTTTTGCGAAGGGATATCATGGATATGCTCTCTGAGGTATCGGAAGATTCTGCCATACCGGTAGCCGTCACTTTCGCTTGGTGGCTCGATATGGAATTCCCAATGGCTGTTTATATATTCATAATGGATTCTCTCTAAGCTGGGAAATGCCGTTTGTACCTGAATATACCTGTTGCAACGAGACATCTTGGAAGAATCACTCAGGTAGTTGCAGTATACTTCTCTTCCTGGAAGGCTACTCTTAACGAAATTCCTGACTTCTTCATTTTCCCGTGTTTTTATGTCTAGTGCCATATTAATTGATTTTTAATATCTCCAATGCCTTGGTTATAGAGATTTTCAGAATCTGCCAGAGCATGGCGATGGTTTGAAAAATTGTATTCTCCTCCTTCGAGGTCTGTTTGCTCCTTTATTTCTCCTGGCATGCTTTCATGTTTTGAAACTGTGAGAGCCTGTCTGGATAGGTGTCAGATAGGCAACCGGTATTTGTTTTTAGATGAATGTTTCCAAATATCCTCTTGCTCCGTAGAGTGGTACATTTGTGATGCCATCCTGCTCCCGATAGTCGCTCATGGAAAAGCGCAAGCCTTTCATTCCGGGATATTTGGCTATAGTCGCTTTCAAAGACTTTGACTGAAGATTCTCCTCCGCCTTCACTTCTACCGGTATGACCTGCATTCCTGCCTGAATGACAAAGTCTAGTTCCTGCTGGCTGTTTTCCTTACTATAATAATATATAGGAATCTGACGCAGCGATTCCAGCTGACAGCAAACGAAGCTTTCCGTAAAATCACCTTTCCCGGTATTGTCATTACTAGGCAGCAGAAGCATGGCTGGCGGAATTTTACTCATAGCCCCCAGCAGTCCACAATCCAAGAGATACAATTTGAAGGCACTGATATCCTCATGAATCTTCAGAGGAAGCCCCAAAGTCTTCACCCTACTGATTTTATATACCAGTCCTGCATCTATGAGCCATTGGATTGCCAACTCATAATCCTTGGCTCTGGCACCTTGTTTTACAACACCATAGATGAACTTTTTATTCTCTTTGGCTAGTTGGGAAGGGATGGAGTTCCATACCTGGTTGATTCTTACTACCTGCTCTTTTGGTGCATGCTTGGAAATGTCTTTTTCGTAGGCCCGAATAATTTCCTCTTGTACTTCCCTTACGGCATTTGCATCATTGGTTTCTATGAACTTATTTACGGCTTCGGGCATACCGCCAACAAGGTAATATTCACGAAGATGCTGAATATAGAGTGTTCTGAGCGATTTTACCACATCCCACATTCCATGCTGCAGCAGATCCATACGCTGCTTGAAACCACGTGCCCACAGAAACTCCTCGAATGTCATCGGATACATTTCCAGGGTGTTAACCTTTCCCACAGGATAGGATTCTCCCTGATGAAGAGACAAGCCGAGAAGGGAACCGGCTACTGCCACATGATACTCCCGTGCATTTTCACAGAAATACTTCAACGAAGCAAGTCCACGATGCAACTCCTGTATTTCATCCATAATGATGAGGGTCTTGCCGGCTTCTATATTAACACCAGTAATAGCTCCGATGGTGAGAAGGATGCGATCTATATTATAGTCTGAAGCAAACAAATCCTTAGCCATGGCATTGTTGTCACAGTTAATGTAGGCCACATTTTCAAACTCACGTTGCCCAAATTCCTTCAAGATATAAGTTTTGCCAACTTGTCTTGCTCCCAACAGAATAAGGGGTTTCCTATCCTCTCTGTTTTTCCAAGCAATGAGGTCTTGCATGATAAATCTTTCCATATATTGCGTTTTTGGCTGCAAATATACTGAAAATTAATGAAATAGCAAAATATATCACATTTTTATGAGGGACGTTTTGAAAGATTAACACACTTTTATGAGGGACTTTTGGGGCTACATATACACTTTTATGAGGGAATTTTTGTTATGCTATCAGGTCAGGAGGGTCTCAATGTCAGCCTTTCATTGCTCTAATTCAGGTATTCCAATTTACCTGTTGTTCAGATCTAGTTGCTTTTAAGTTTCAGGTTAACAAGAAGGCTCAAAACCACATTTCTGTTTACCTTCAGGAATGTGTCTTTGAGTCTTTTCATATTTTACTACTTGAACAGCAGTACAGATGCGGCGTTGAATATTTCCGTAGCCATTCTGTTTACTGTATCGTACATCAGCTTGTTGAGCTTGTCATCATGACTGGTCTTTTTCTCAGGGTGAAGTTGCTCTACCTTTTGGTTGTAGAACTCTGCCCATTTCTGTGCCCAAGCGAAGAGCTGCTCATCTACTGGTTCCAGGTTATGTTCGTTGCTTCTCTTTTTGAGTTCCAGGAGGTGAGCGATCTTTGCTTTCATGTCAGTATGCTCTACAGTGGCATTCACCAGTTCTGTGAATCTTACAGGAGGGATGGTGCCTTTGTCAGATAACCATTTACAAACAAGGATACCTCTGAGGTAGTAGAGGAATCTCTTCAATGGCAGTCCATAGTCCTTGATGTATCTGTCATTATGCTTCTTGTAGATATGGTTATAGTAGAACATGGCTTTCTCCTTGTTGAAATATTGATTTTCCATTTGGCGGATCTCGTTGATGAACGTTTCGTCCATTTGGTAGATGATAGGAGAGTGGAGCCATTCAAAGAGTGAAGGGTTGGAGCTTTTGAAGAGGCGCAGGGCTTTCTTCAGATCCCAGCCGGACATGTCTGTTTCATCAGGGAACATCTGCTCGATGGTATCCTTTTGCTCTTCGATATGGAAGTACCACTCTGGTTCATTGACGTAGATGAAGCGTACATCCCAATCGCTGTCAGGAGATGAGAAGCCCCATGCCCTGCTGCCGGATTCTACGGCATACAGTATCTTGATGTGGTGTTGCTCCTCGATTTCCCGGAGGTGTTTGCTGATTCTTTCCCGGATGGCGTTCTGCTCTGGTTGATTATTGTTCTGTTCTTTCATTTCTTTCTTCTTTTTAATTGTTGTCTTCAATTGTCGCCTTCTTCGAAATGGAAAGGCTCTTCATAGATGTCTGCCATTTCCTTTGTCTTGTCTTTCATATATCTCACGGCACATCGGGGAGAGATGACTCTTACTCCTGGGCCATAGCTCATGAGGACGGAGTAGAGCTCGAAGTTGATGACCACGGAGATCTTGAAGATGCAGCTGCCGTCCTTGTTTTCTCGGATGAGCTGCTGGCTGTGATGAAGGGGTTTGGTCTGGATATACTTACTCTGTTCTCTAGATGCCCAGAACTTGATGGTGCGTGGTCTGTTGTCGATATTCTTGCTCACACCTATGACATCGTCAAAAAACTTCTCGCTATCGAACTTGGGATTTTCCCGGAATGGCTCTTCGATTGGTTCAATGGATACCATTCTGTCAAGAGCCAAGTTATACAGAACCAGGTCTTTCTTCACTGAGCCGAAAAGGAACCATCTGTTTCTGTATTCCTTCAGCAGATAAGGGTAGAGAATGTATTCGTTTGCCTCCTTTGCGTTGAAAGATTGATACATGATTCTAAGCGTCTGCTTGTTGGCGATGTAATTGTAGAGAGGGTTCAGGAGTTCCAAGCCTTTGAGGTTCGGCATCGAGTCAAAGTGGATGATGGGCTTTCTGTTGCTTTTGCTGATTGACAGCTTGTCTTGCAGTCTTCCCACCACGTCTGCCATTTCCGAGAAATGGTCAAAGTCCTCCAGCTGCTTGAGCATTTCTACGGCTTCTTTCATGATCTCATAGTCGTTTTCAGACAGAGGCATGTCGAAAATGGAATAGTTGGGGTCTGCATAGCGGTAGTATTTGCCATCATACACCTTTATAGGGGCATTGTAGCCCAGCTTGTCACTACGCATAATCTGCAGGTCTGCCTGCACGGTTCTCAAAGACACGCCTTTTGAGATGCCTTCCATGTCATAGAGGGCATCGCTGCAAGCATCCACCAGGTTGTCGATGGTCCATCGGCGATACTTGTTTCTCAGGCAATTATCTATTGTCTTGTACCTTATCAGGGCATTCTTGTTTGCTGGCATAAGCTATTCTTTTTAAATTCTGTTGCAAAGATAGCAAATAACTCCGCAATCTATTTGCGTAGCAGCGATTATTTAACTTTTTCCTGCACTTTAAGGTAGTTTAGGAGGTTTTTGGGAGCCTAGAATCATCTTGTTTTAAATTCATTGCTTACACAATGTGGCTTTTAGCATAGTACCCGTTGTTAGGCAAAAGAGTTATGGAAATCAGCAAAAAAATGTATAAAGTGTTTAAAAATAAGGAATAACAAGTATTTTTATCCCTAAAAATTATCATATTTGATATTTTTTACTTATCTTTGTACCAAAAATGAGCATTTTATGTTGAAAATAGAGTGTGAAGATATTGAATTGTCAGACTTAATCTTAAGAGGTCGCTGCACAACTAATCGTCTTTACAAGAAATTGAGTAGTAATGCATCTTTTAAAACCGACTTAGCTAAGGTTTTAAAGAAAATGAAAATGGTGGACAATGTTTCCGAATTGAAAGACATTGGTTCTTTGTATTACGAACCTCTTGTTGGAGATTTGCTTGGTTACAGTAGTGTCAGAATAGGATACAAGTCTAAATATCGCCTTTTGTTCACAGAACATGAGGAAGGTATAGTCATTAAATTAATAACAATAAGCGAACATTATGGAGACAAGTAGAATTGACAACCAAGTTCCTTTCATGGCTACTCATCCTACAGAAATCATTAAGGATGAAATCAAGGAAAGAGGAATGTCACAAAAAGAATTGGCAGAACGCTTGGGAATGCAAGCCTCCAACGTTAGCAGAATGTTTAGGGAAAAAGAAACTATCACTTCTGCTCTAGCTGTCAAGTTAGAAAAGGCTTTAGGTATAAAATCATCTTTTTGGCTTAATCTGCAAGCTGAATACGATAAGGATGTAGTTGCTATAGAACTTCGTAATGAAAAAGAGCTGGCTTCTATTGATCAAGAATACATGTTGTCCAGTCTTTTGAACATGAAAGAACTGTATGCTAAACTGAAGATTAGATCTTCTTTGTTTGTTCAAGAGAAATTGGATGCATTGAGACAAATATTTGGAATGGAGCCATCTCAGATTCCAACTTTCCAGTCTGCTTACAATGGTAATTTCAAAAAGAGTACAAAGGTAGAGACTGACGAGAGGAGTCTTAGGACATGGCAAGTTCTGGCTTACGTATCAGCTAAGCATAACAGACCTACTCATGGGTATGAGAAGGGTAATGCCCGTAAGGCTGCTATGGAAATAGCTTCTGCTGCACATAACAATAGGATTACAGAAGAACAAACAAAAGAGATATTATTTAAATATGGTATCTCTTACTCTTTTGTGTCTAAACTCGAAAAAGCTCCAATAGATGCCTATTCTTCTTGGGTAGATGGTTATCCGGCTATCGTTACAACTCATCGTTACAATGATATTTGCAAGTTGATATTCAATATCATTCATGAGTTAGGACATATAGAGTTACATCTTAAGCCCAATACAAATGTTGCTTATATTTCAGATGGAGCATATTCTACAGACCAAAAGGAAGAAGAAGCTAACAAGTTTGCAGAAGATATTCTAATTGCTCCTAATGTCTGGAAAGACATTATGAATACAAGTTCTAAGGGAATAGGAGTAAATGATATAGTTCATCATCTTAAATTACAAGCTAAGAAAAAAGGTTTGGATTTTGGACTTGTCATGTGGAGATATAAATTTGAAACTCACAAGTATGCTTTACGAGGATCTGGTACAGAAAAAATATCTCATCCAATACAAGAAAATTTCATTTAGGAAAGACAGTTAACAATAGTTCGGAAATATACTTTTTTTATGAGGTGGAGTACTTTTTGTATTCCACCTTATTATTTATGATAGTGCCAATTTAGGAAAAAGGCAAAAAACTTGTTTTTGGGCACTATTCTATAAGTTTTTTGCTGTTTCTTTTGTTGGTTTGAAATTTAATGTGTACTTTTGCCATGTCGTATATTCATACGGCTATATGAATCATTAATTGTAAAAGCTATGCAGTATCCAACCCTATTAGAATATATGAAGGCTATTCAAGATGCCGGTGTCAATCTTGACAAGTTGACTCACCTTTCTGTCGTATTAGATGGTCAAGGAGAACCCTGTCACATCAGTGGTGATTCTTCCGTGGTATTTAAGATGCAGGACAAGAATACCGGGAAATGTTATGCTCTCAAGTGTTTTACGAAAGCTCAGAAAGGATGTGCTGATGCGTCTTCCAACAGTAGTTCTGTGAAGTATCTGGAGAAGGAACTCCTGGTTCTGAGTCAAGGTAAAGAGGAGAAATATCCGGTACTATTGATGGATTGGGTGGATGGTGATTCTCTGGGGGCTTGTCAGTTGAAAGTAGAGGATATGTCAACAGTAGCAACGAAAGCAGAGTTAAATGAGGCCATTACAGATGAATTTGGCGTAAAATACAGCAAAGATGGAAGAAAACTATTGAAAGTTCCACAAAAGCTTAAGGGTACTTATTCCATAAAAGAGGGGACAAAGATTATTTGTAACATGGTATTTTCTGAATGCGATTCGTTGAGTAGCGTTGTTATTCCTGATGGGGTTGCTGTTATTGGGAATGATGCATTTAGTTATTGCGAATCATTGAAGAGTATTATTATTCCTGATAGTGTTACTAGCATTGGGGAAAGTGCATTTGAGGGTTGTTCTTCTTTGACGAGTCTTGTTCTTCCTGACAGTGTTACTAGCATTAGGAATAGTTCGTTTTGGGGTTGTTCTTCTCTGGCTAGTCTTGTTATTCCAGACGGTGTTACCAGCATTGGAAATGGTGCATTTGCCGATTGCAGTTCGTTGAAGAATCTCGTTCTTCCGGAAAGTGTTGTCAGCATTAAAGGTAATCTCTTTTGCAAGTGGAATGGAGAAGTGAAATGTTTGTCTCCGAATTTTATCTTTGAAGATGGTGTGTTGTTTAACAAAGACAAAAGTACAATTATCTCGTTTAGAGACAAAGACATTACATCATATGTCATTCCTGATTATGTTACCAGCATTGGGGGAGATGCATTTTCCGGTTGCGAATCTTTGACGAGCCTCGTCATTCCAGATAGTGTTGTCAGTATAGGAGATGGTGCATTTAGTCATTGTGAATCATTGAAGAATATTGTTCTTCCAAATGGTATTACTAGCATTGGATTTTGTGTATTCCAGCATTGCCATTCTTTGAAGAGTCTTGTTATTCCTGACAGTGTGACAAGCATAGATTCATTGGCATTTTGTTATTGCGAATCTTTGACGAGTCTTGTTATTTCTGATGGTGTAACCAGCATAGGGGATGGTGCTTTTTGTACTTGCGAATCTTTGGAGAGCCTTGTCATTCCTGGCGGCGTCACCAGTATTGAGAAAATGGCATTTAGTGGTTGCAAATCCTTGAAGAGTATTGTAATTCCTGACGGCGTAACTAGCATTGGGAGTGGTGCATTTAATGGTTGCGAATCTTTGAAGAGTATTGTTATTCCGGACAGTGTGACTTGTATAGGAAATAGAGCGTTTGAATTTTGCTTTTCTTTGAAGAGTCTCGTTCTTTCAAAGAGTCTAACTAGCATAGGAGATTGGGCATTTAATATGGCTGAATCTTTGGAGAGTCTCGTCATTCCTGACAGTGTTACCAGCATTGGGGATTATGCATTTAGTGATTGTAGATCTTTGAAGAGCCTAGTTATTTCTAATAGTGTAACTCATATTGCTGTGGGTGCATTTCAGAGTTGCACTTCTTTGAGTAGCGTTGTTATTCCAGATGGTGTTGCCAGCATTGAGAAAGATGCGTTTAGGGATTGCAATTTCCCAACTAATCTTAAACAGGAATTAATCTCCCGTTTCGGAGATAAAATATTTGGGTAACTAAAATTGAGGCTAAGATGGGAGATTGGGCTGCCTGGATTTGGGAACAGGACCAGGTGCCCTTCTTCTGAAAGCTGGTATCGGAAAAAATATAATGAATTAATAAAAAGTGTAAGCTATGAAGTATCCTAAAAACTTAGAATATGTAAAGGCAAGTCAAGATGCTGGTGATAATCATGATATGTCCACCGAAGCAACGAATGCAGAGTTAAATGAGGCCATTACAGATGAATTTGGCGTGAAATATAGCAAAGATGGAAGAAAACTATTGAATGCTCCACAAGAACTTGATGGTACTTATTCGATAAAAGAGGGGACAAAGATAATTTGTGATAGGGCATTTCATGGTTGCGATTTTTTGAAGAAACTTGTTATTCCTGACAGTGTGACCAGTATTGGGGATATAGCATTTTGGTTTTGCTCTTCTTTGAGTAATCTTGTTATACCTGATAGCGTTACTAGCATTAGGAATAGTTCGTTTTGGGGTTGTTCTTCTTTGAGCAGTCTTGTTATTCCAGACAGTGTTACTAACATTGGGGATATGGCCTTTTATGGTTGCTTTTCTTTGCGTAGTCTCGTTATCTCTAATAGTGTTACTTGCATTGGGGATGATGCATTTTGGTTTTGCTCTTCTTTGCGTAATCTTGTTATTCCTGATAGCGTTACTAGCATAGGGGATAGGGCATTTAGTGGTTGCTGTTCTTTGGAGAGTCTTGTTATTCCTGATAGCGTTACTAGCATAGGGGATAGGGCATTTAGTGGTTGCTGTTCTTTGGAGAGTCTTGTTATTCCTGATAGTGTTACTAGCATTGGGGATTATGCATTTAGCGATAGCTTTTCTTTGGAGAGTCTTGTTATTCCCGATAGTGTTACAAGCATTGGGAATGAGGCATTTAGAGGATGCAATTTCCCAAACGATCTTAAACAGGAATTAATTTCCCGATTCGGAGAAAAAATATTTGGGTAACTTTTTGATTTTGGGACTATGGTGTGAAATTTGGCTGACAGGTTCTGGCAACAGGACAAGGTGGCCTTCTTCTGAAAGTTGTTTTCTTGAACTACTCACAAGCTAAAGACTTATGGCTCTCTATGAACGATTCAGAGCAATCAACATATGATTGCTCTGAACTATTCTTCTTTTGTTTTAATCGAGTTTTCTTATCTTAATGCCATTCAAGAAAGCTTTTCCTTGCAAAGACTTTAGATGTATATGGATGCTCGTGTCATTGTTTCTTACAATATACCTGCGCTTGAAGGATGGAAAAACTTGCTGAACTGTATGCTTGTAAAAGGACGGCTGGGTATGTCAATCCTACCATCGGACTTGTTTTTTGTGCCTATTAAATTCGCATTTACTATACATAACAGGACGTCAAAGTGGATTCTGTTGCATTTTTAGTCTAAAATACCTTAATATTATGCAAAAAAAATGCCTTTTATGAAAAATGTCGCAATAAAACATTATTTTTGTAGGGGAAATGCAATGAGAATATAAATTGCATAAAGGTTGTTTTAGAAGAGAAAGGGAACAATAATGAATAACGGACAACAAGACAAGGCTATGTTTGTATCGTTCTGCATAGAGCAATACGCAAAAGCTAAGAATATAACTACAGAAGATGTGGTAAGCTTGTTTGAGCAATATGGTATTTCAGAGCATTTCTGTGAGTTCTACGATGTGCTCCACACCCAAGGTGGTCAGTGGTTGGTCGAAGAAATTGATAAAATGATAAGCGAGAGAAGAAAATGAGCAAAGTATATCATGGAAGTGTTGAAGAAGTGAGAAATCCAGAGATACGCCAGCCGAACCGTTCTCTAGACTATGGCTCAGGCTTCTACACAACAACCTCTTACGAACAGGCAAAGAAATGGGTAGAGCGGAGAATGAAGGATAAAGGAGAATCTATCGGTTATGTGAATGTCTACGAATTGGATGACGAGGTAATGGAGGACATGAAATCGCTCTTCTTCGGGAAGCCAACAGAAGAATGGGTGAATTTTGTGATGAAGAACCGTACCGAGAGGGACTTCACCCATGACTATGACGTCGTGTATGGTCCTGTGGCTGACGATAGCGTTTATACTCAGTTTGCGCTTTATGAAGCCGGTATCATCAGTATGCCTACTCTCATTCAAGAATTGAAAACATACAAATTGGTTGATCAGTATCTTTTCCATACGGAGAAGTCGCTGCAAACCATTAAATTTGTTGAATCGAAAATGATAAAGTTATGAATGCAAAAATAACGCAAGACAACTTGTATATGTTGTTGCCATTAAAGATAGGATGGCTTGCCCCTTGGCTCTCTGAAGACAAGGGCATAAGTCTTACGGATGCCATCCACCTCATATATCGCTCAAAACTCTACAAGAAGTTATCCACCGAAAGTACCCAATACTGGCACTTTGGACCGGTGGACTTATACAATGAACTGAAGAAAGAATTTCAATAGTAGAAGTTATGCTAGCTGTCATGTCGGAAAAAACTTGAATACAAAAAAAGGTACTATATATGAGCTTGATTTGACTCTATATAGTACCTCTTTTTTTGTTCATTCAAAATAATGAATGCTTATTTCTTGTAAACTGCTTTTAATTCTTCGATTTTCTTTTGGGCATCCTGGAAGTTGGTAGTCAACGACTCTGCATTCTTGACAAAGACGGTACTGCTGGAGTATCTTTCTAGTTTCATATACCAGTTTGCCTTTCCGTTGGAAACATAGTAGCCGATTTCAAAGCCGTCATTGGTGACAAAGCGGTTTTCCAGATAATCAGGATTTGCTGAGCAATCTGTATCAGCTTCTGTTACCAATTTGGCTAATGCCTTGTTGATTTCAACCAAGTCCGAGTACTCTATCATGGCAATGTGAGCAACGCTTCTATTGGTCTCAGGGTCTTCTATTCTGTAAAAGTAAGAATTGAACTGTTCGCCCATGGCAGTTCTTATGCTTGTGGACAAACTACCTAGGAAGCTCTCAGGGATACTTGGCATTCTGACATCTACAAACTTAAAAATCCTTCCTGTCTTGGAGGTAATCTGCTCAAACTTGGTGAGTTTCTTGGCTGCGTCATTTTGAGCATTTGAAACTACTGGCATCATCAATGCCATCAACATAATCATTACAATCTTTTTCATATCTTTGAGTTTTGGGAAGAGCCACCTTATTATACATAGATGGCTCTTCAAGTTAATTGAATCCTAATCCACTACTGCAGTGTCAGCTTCAGTAGTGTCTGCTGCTACTTCATCAGAGAACAGGTCGTTCAGGTATCCGTAGGAGATATCTTTTGGATCATCCTCTTCGCATGCATCCTTATATATGGAGATATCAATGTCCTTTACGGCTTTGAGTTGTCCCCAATATACAGTAACCTTGTCCTTTTCCATGGTGACGATGGCTCTCTTTCCATTGTTGAGGGTAACAACGACAGCTCCATTGTTCTCTTTAGCTACCTTGCCCCAAGTCTTGATTTTCTGGGAAAGGGCATTGAAGAGTGTTCTGAGTTTACCATGCATTCTGCCGTAATTGTAAATCAAGAGGCCGAACATGATTGGCTTCACCTTATTCCATACATAGCTGGTTGGTATTTTGTCATCGTGATACCAATAGTAGTCCCCAAAGTAATAGTCTATGACTCTTTTGGTTCTGTAGGTCTGTCTGCTGAGGTTGCCGGAATATTGGATGCTGATCCAGCCATTGATACCTTCAGATTCACCGCACAGCATGACGTCGTTCTTGAAGTCATACCAGTAGGGAGTACCGGCCTTATGCTTCTTGTCACCGATGGCCAGGTCTTGTTCTACTTCCATCTTGACAGCCTGCTGCGGAGTTGACTGAAAGTTGAAGCCATACAAGCCGTCTTGTGATATGTTGAATCCTGCTATCAGTTTGTCGATATCAACGTAGTCACTTTCTATGTAGTTTTCTCCTTCATAGGTGCCAATATCAACGATGTCTGGCAGATTCTCCAGCTGTTTTGCGTTCTTGTCAATGATAGAGTAGATCTTGTCATTGGGTTTCACAAGAGCATGCTTGCCGTCGAACATGGAGAATAGGGTAGCCTTCACATAGGAATCTTCACCTATCTGGTTGTCCTGCTGGTCAATATACTTGTATTCATAGGTATCTCCATTCTTGACCAAAGCAATCAAAGTTCCGTCTTCATCATAGTAGAGGAATTCATACTTGGCTCTAATCAGGGTTTCTCCCTTTACATTCATGAGGCCCCATCCGTCACCATTATTATAGGTGAAGACATCTCCATGGATGGTGCCTATATTCTTCAGTTTGGAAGTTGGTTTGACGATGATCTCTCCTTTATCGTTCATGATACCCCATGTTTCCTTACCGTCCTTCTTTACGGAGACGGCCAGTTTCCCATCTGTAAACTGGTATTGGATATTTTCATACTTGCCAGCTGAAAAGTTGAAGAGTTCCTGGCCGCTAGGATTGATCACAGAGATTTTTACCTTGTCCTTCTGCTCCTTCTTGACTTCCTTTTTGTACTTGGCGTTCACTCCAATGAACTTTAAATGAATTTCATGTTGACTTATATTGCAAATAATTCTCCAAAATGAGTGTAATTTCCGGATTTTATTAGTACTTTTGCGGCTGACATTCAGAATTTAGCTTGTTTTCTAACTGCAGCACTAAAGTGAGTGAAAGTTCTGAAATGAAAATCCTGAGCCGCTTTTTGTAACTTGGGGGGCTATAGATTATGAATAAGTGCTGCGGAAGTTGGGTGTGCAAATCTTATAAAGTGTGATGAACTCAGAAGAACAAATTCTTTATGAACAACTGAAGGCTGGTAATGAGAGTGCATATGGCATTCTTTACAGGAGCCATTATTCCATATTGTGTCATTTTGCCAATTTCTATCTACATGATAGATTTTCTGCAGAATCTGTTGTGGAAGATGTTATCTACCACTTATGGGAAAATCGTGAAAGTTTGAATATCACCAAATCCATCAGAAGCTATTTAGTAATGGCTGTAAGGAACAAGTGGTAGGCTAAGCACCCAGCGCCTTGCCATATTACTATGGTAGGTTTCCAAATGCTCGCCCCCGAACCGGACTTACACATTTCGGCGTATCCGGCTCTCCATTAATTCTATCAGTCTATACTACCGTAATGGACTTTCTTATGGCAGCTACGACATAAAGCTATCGTCTTACGCTTGCGTGCAATCATGTGGCGTTCCCAATCTTCCTTTCCTTGAAGGTCTTTGAGTTTTCTCACATGGTGCATATCAAGTTTTACGTTTTCCTTTCCACACAATTCACAACGGTTTGCCTTTAATCTGTCGATAAGACTTGTTCCGTGGTAAAAGTATTGAACAGGTAATCTGTCATAGCAATCTCCATATTCTTGTTTCTTACGCTTGAACCCATCGTGGTAAAACTGCCTCTTTAAGGTTTGTCCTTTTCTGTTCTTATAGCTTACTGTGAACACTCCGTCTTTCTTGTATTTCTTGCAGATTTGCACTACAGAACTTCTATACTTGGACGCATAGGTTTTGTACATGCTATACTCCATGATATACTTGAATGTATGAAGCGAATGACAATTGTTTGCTATTGAATAGAAGTTATAGATACCTCTTATTTCAGCATTGTATCTTTCCAAGATTTCCAAGTCATCACTGTTGATGAGATATGGTCGGTGCTTAGGCTTGTAAAACTCCTTTCCATTGTGCATCTTTATCTCCAATGCACCATAGTCAAGGAGTTTCTTTCTAATCACTTGCGTCGGCATCTTCAAGTACACCTTATTATTAAAGGGTCTTGTCAATCTGCCAGCCTTGTTTCTCTTGGTCAATACAGATTTGCGGATATAGATTTCATAGCCGAGGAACTTTGCAGACTTTCTTCCATGTGTAATGAGTGTCTTCTCATCTGAAAGTTCAAGCGAAAGCTTCTCGGCAAGGAACTTTTTGATGTCCTGCTTGATGGCTTCCGCCTCTTTCTTTGTTCCAATGACAGCACACAGAAAATCATCTGCATACCGTACATATTTTAGGCGTCTGAAATTTGCATCCATATCCACACCACAAGGAATTTTTGCTCTTTCCTTATCAAAGTGTTTTATTTCTTTGATTATGGATTTGCGCTCTTCCCTGTCTGTTACCGCTTTGAGTTTCAACACTGCACGACTTTTGCCATACTCAAATTTCACCCTTTCGGGATTGTCTGCTCTTTCCTTGCCCTTGTTGAATTTTTGGATGTATTCACGCATATAAGTGTCAAGTTGGTCAAGGTAGATGTTTGCCAATATCGGGCTGATTATTCCACCTTGTGGCGTGCCACTATATGTTTTGTTGAATACCCAATTTTCAATAAATCCCGCATTGAGGAACTTGCGTATCAATCGAAGAAAACGCTCATCGTCAATTCGCTTCCTTAAAATGTCTATCAATGTGTTATGATTGATATTGTCAAAGAAGCCTTTGATGTCCCCTTCTATGAACCAACGTGTCCCATTGAATGACTTTTGTATTTGTTGCAAGGCTGTATGACAACTTCGCTTGGGTCTAAAACCATGGGAATTGTTGTCAAAGCTACCTTCATATATCGCTTCCAAAATCATTCTGACAACTTCTTGCAGAAGTTTGTCGTTGAATGTGGGTATGCCAAGAGGTCGTTTCTTCCCATTCTTCTTGGGAATATAAACTCTCCTTGACGGTATGGGCTGATATGACTCGTCTTTCAACGAAATTATCAGTTTTTCAATGCGTGATATACTCATGTGGTCAATGGTGGCGTTGTCTGCCCCCTTGGTCATGTTACCCTCCTTTGCATAAATGCGCTGATAGGCAGCATAGTACATCTGTTCATTGAAGAGCAGGCGGTAAAGCCGCTCAAATTTATAGTTCGGTTGTCGGCTGTGTATAGCCAGACTGTTTAATACTCTTTCTGAATTTCTCATAATGTCTCACACATTTTTCATTAATTGTATTAAAAGAATTAACTGCCTCCCTTTGCCATGTGCAGGTCATTATCCTGCTCGGACTACTACGGAGGCTCCGTTGCCTTGTCAGATATTCAGAGGTCTGCACCTCATAGCCTTACAAGTGGCTTTCCGATTTAGGCAATCCCCGTTTGCTTGCATAATAACTCTTGCTTGATAGACAGGAGGATATGACTTTCGTCCTTTTCTGCTTATTGCAGATGCGTCGTGACAAGTACATGCTCTGTTCTCCTCAAAGACTGGAAAATGAGTGTCACGATACAACGAGTTTAGCTATCTTACGTTGCAGGTACGCGCAGATACCGCTTGGACTATCATTCAATCAGTATAGATTTTATCCTTTGTCTATCTTTTCATCCCACCATTCAGTCGCAATCTGATAGCTGATTGACTTATGGATTTCCTACATGCTACACTCCCCATCGTCTTTCGTTGAATGGATAAGTAGGCGGATGATAGGTCTTTTCAATGTACACTTGCCTAATTCCTTGCTAATGGAATAGTTATTTATGCAGCCTTGACGGGCGCACCCTTCACCTTGTCGATCTCAAAGACGATGAATTTCTCGTCAAACAGGGATGCATCCAAGTCATTGTTAAGGATGTGTTCCTGCTCACCACCGCGATAGAAAGGCTTCAGAATGGCCGCAAAATCATGGATTGCAAACTCAATGTTCTGCTGGACAATCAACTGCGGGATTCTTTCAAGGGCAAACTCATAATAGGAATTGAACGAAAGTTCCTGAACTCTGAGATTCTTTCTCTGTCTCTCCATCTTATCAATCTTACGCTCAATGCGAAGGAGATAATTTTTCTCTATCAACTCTGGAGTAAGGCGCTGAAGCTGATGAAGGGCAGCTTTCTTCTCTCCTTCAGTGGCAGCAGTATCATCCAAAACAGCCTGGAGCTTATCAATGAGTCGTGCATTTCTGGAAGAAGTCTCCTTTTCCTCCATGATACGATCATAGCGTTCCTCCATTTCCTGCTCATACTGGTCATACTTACCATTCTTCTTATCCTCAAGTAGCAGCATCTCTTTCAGCTGGCTTCTCTCCTTGGTACTGAACTTTTCAAAGGGATGAAAATAGGCCTCATAATATTCCGTAATGGTTTGATTGATAATGGTATCTTCAATCTTTGTGGGATAATCTGTTCCCTTGAAAAGCTGAAAGACAAGACTTTTCAGAAAGTTCTTCTTCTCGCCAAAATTCTCCTCATACTCCAGCTCTGTTATCTTGAAGGGATTCATAGAGATGGGCTTTTCCTTGCTGTAGGAAATGTAGGTTCCCTCAAAATAGTTACAGATTCCCTCATAGCTGTCGCCCGTATCCACGATGACCACATCTGTATCCTGCTCATAATACTGTCGCATCACGGAATTCATGAAAAAGCTCTTGCCGCTTCCACTTGGTCCCAGTACAAAGAAATTGGAGTTATTGGTATATTTCACCTTACCTTCCTTTCCAGTAATGTCAATGGGAAGAGGCAGTCCCTGTCGGTCTGTATAATAGCACTTCAGAGGCGAATTGTCACCCTGCTGCTGATGTTCCTTATACATCAGGCAAAGAGCCGGCTCTGAAAGCGTGAGGAATCTGTCATAGTCCTCATTGAGTTTGAAACAGTTGCCAGGGAAACTGGCTACAAAGAGTTCCAACTGGTTATAGGCTCTCTTCGATATATGAATACTGTGCCTAGAGAACATATTCTCCAGGGAATTTGTAATCTTCTGGAAGTCTTTATCACCAGCTATCTTGATCACCATATTATAATGAGCATAAACAAGCATCTTGCCGTTTCGGGCGATTTCCGACTGAACCTTTTCTATGTCCTCAACGGCAATCTGGTTGTTGGGATTGGGAATGGAAGCATGACGGTTCTTTTTCTTGTCAAGCTTCATGACTTCCTTCTTTTGATTTGGCAAAAAGATCACCTGATTATAAACCAAGGTATCTACATCCGGGAGAGAATCCAAAGCTGAGAGCAAATCCTCTGAAAGGATGCTGTTACCCACCTGATTCTCGGAATAGGGACGAATCATGCCAGGCAGGCCTACCTGATCCACATCCAGGAGACTGTAAACCTTAAGATGGTTGTTTCCCATGCCAATCTCCTCACCGGTAACCCTGAAGTTACTCATGGATACACGAGAATGATTGAAATCCATGGCAAAGAAACGGTCTGTAAAGATTCTGCAATCCTCAGCTCCAAGGAATGAGCTTTCCACGTCACAGCCATTCAAACGGTCATGAACCTTTTGGAGCTTCACTAGAAAATCCTTCCACTTGGCAGTGTCATAACTATGTATTGTTCCACTTTTACCCTTCTGTGTAATAATCAGATAGGTTTCATGTGCCACATATGTGCGGCCATTGAAAAAACGGAAGTAGGAATCGGACAGAAAACGTT
>OLQC01001598.1_pt1 | contig 17498 bp, 14 predicted proteins | sample 1672471 | NCBI WGS metagenome assembly OLQC01 (sample SAMEA3136689, study PRJEB25190) | human gut metagenome | biome: human gut; feature: human-associated habitat; material: faeces | place: Austria | collected 2013
CATTGGGACATTTTCCTTTGTGGTATATTAGGACATTATCATAAATGGTTCATATAACACAAAATACAGAAAATGAATTATTGACGCATACTACATCTTGTGTTATTATGATTTTGAGATTTGTATTTGTATCTGTAAAAGCAGGTAAGAAGTTCTTGTTTCGGGGAAGCCCGAAAGAAAAATTATGAGGGACATGGTTCCTGCCTTTTGTGATGGATAAGGTCATTTAGAATGGATTCTAAGTGGCCTTTTTTTGTTGCAAAAAACAAATACGGATCAATACCCGGAAAGGAGGAAAAACAAAAAATCAGAAAAGAAAGGAGGCCAGAAGAACTGGTGAAACGAAAAGAAAGAATCTGGTAACGGACATTTGGAAGTTATTCTGAATGTCTTTTTTGCTATCCAAAAGAAAAGGAGCATTTATATGAATAAGATCATACTTATCGGTTGCCTGGTACAGAACCCTAAAGTGGTTGCTTCAGAAGGAAAAAAGACAGCAGCATATTTCAGGGTTGCAGTTAACCGAAAATATGGACAGGAAGGTGACCAAAATGCAGATTACTTCAGCTGTGTTACATTTGGAACCAAAGCAGAGTTTTTAGGCAAGTATTTTCAAAAAGGAAAAAGGATCGCTTTAGAAGGCGAGATGCATAATGATAACTATACGAATGACAGGGGAGAAAAAGTATATGGAATGAGACTTATTGTGAGCGATATTGAGTTTGCCGACAGTAAGGGCGAAGGTGAGAGTCAAAAGGGGCATACCGGTCGCAACAGTTCCTCACAGTCATCAAGAAACAGCAGTTCGAATGCTACAGGGCGGTTCAATCAGAGGAGCTCTTACCAGAATTCGTCTTATTACCAAAACAGTAATCAGAATAAGACAAACCGGACCGGAAACAGAACCCAGAACGCACAGCCTTCACGCCAACATTCGCAAGACAGTTATAGCGTAGACGAGCAGTTCATGAACGCAGGCGGTGAAGCTATGGATGATTTTTGCTGATGGTAAAGGAGGAAAAATGGAACAGGTAGAAAAATGGTGCCGGGTGCATAAAAAAGCCTGCCTGGTTACCGGAATTATGGGGCTGCTTCTGGCTCCTTTTTTATGGCCTGTGTTTCTGGCTGTTATTGTGCAGAGCCTGACGATTGGCCTTCCAATTGCAGCAGGGATTTGCTGTTACAAATATCTAAATGAGAAGAAGGAGAATACGAATGAGAATGAACAAAAATGCCATCATGCTGAAACAAAAGAATCAGCTCCCGGTGAAGTATGCGAACATGCTGAATTGTCCGGCAGTGTTCCAAAAAGTCCGGATGAAACGCGGACAGAACCGGTAAATACGAAGGAAGAACCAGAACTGATAAGCCAGGAAACATTACTTTGGTATGAAAAGGAAGGAAAAGAACGGCTTGCTGCAATCCGGAAGAAAGCAGGTTACGAGAAAAAAACAGAGCTGGCGGTTAATAAGGATGGGATCTGTACGGTACCTGAAAAAAACGGGTACCACCGTATTGGCTTTTTTAAAGGCTATGCAGGGCGGCCGAGAGAAACTCTGGTGAAGCTGTTAAAAAACGATGGTTATACCGTCAGATCTTCTGGTACTTATCTATGGATTTCCTGGAAATGAGGTAGTAAAAAATGAAATGTAAAGCACTTAGGTGTATCTACTACAATGAAGGCAATGGATACACGGTTGCCTCCTATGTGACAGAAGAAGCCCTTCCAGAGAAAGTAAGTACCCAGAAAAACAGCCAGTACGGAATGTTTACAGCTGTTGGAAATGAGCTTCCAACAGAGGAGGGGCTTGAAGTGGAACTAAACGGAACCTGGAAAGATGGAAAGTTTGGGATGCAGTACAAAGTATCGTCTTTTCAGGTGGTACTTCCTACAAACACAGAAGGGATTAAGGCGTATCTGGCATCAGATTTTATAAAAGGGATTGGCCCGGTACTCGCAGAACGGATCGTAGACCATTATAAGGAAAAAACCTTTGAAATTCTGGAGAAAGACCCAGAGAGGCTATTGGAAATCAAAGGGATTACAAAGAAAAAGCTTATGGAAATCCTGGAAGGATATCAAAGCAGTGAGACGCTGCGGCAGCTGATGGTAGCATTATCTCCCTTTGGGGTGACACCAAGGAAGGTGGCGCAGATTCAGGAGCATTTTGGAAATGCAGCCCCTCTTATCATTCAGGACACCCCGTTTCGCTTATGTGAAATCCCAGGGTTTGGCTTTTTGACCGTGGATCCCATTGCAGTAAAAGCAAAGAATTTTAAACCGGATGAGCCCATGCGGATCAAAGCGGCTATCCTGCATGTCATGTCCGAGGCTGAGGGGGAAGGACACTTATATTTATCCTGTGAGCAGGTTCTGACGCGGACAGGCAGGCTTTTAAACCACAAAGGTGCAGAGCGTCAGGTAACAGAAAGAACCATCCGTGATGTGGGAAATGAAATGATCCGCGAAGATGGAACCCTTGTGTGTAATGCAGGAGGCTTCTATGCGAAAAAAAGCTTTGAAGCAGAGCTTGGGGCAGCAGCTTCCCTTGTGAAATTCAGCTTGCAAAAAGGAATGGGAAGAAACGTGGAAACAATCCTCCGGGATATCCAGAAGAAAGAAAAAATCCTTTTAAATGCCAGACAAAAAGCAGGAATTCTGGAAGCATTCCAAAATCCGGTATCGATTATTACCGGAGGTCCGGGACGCGGTAAGACGACCATCATCCGTTTTATCATGGCCGTCCAGGAAGCACTTAACAAAAATGCCGAGATTCTTTTATGTGCTCCAACTGGACGTGCAAGAAGACGTATGAGTGACTGCACTGCTTATCCGGCTCTGACCATCCATAAGGCTGTAGGTTTAAAGGGAGAAGCCGGCGAGGAAGAGTGGAGCGAGGAATGCTCCATCCAGGCGGAACTTATCATTGTGGATGAATGCAGTATGATCGACATGTATCTCATGGATAAGTTTTTGTCGCGGGTCCAGAATGGTGCGCGAATGGTATTTCTTGGTGACAAGGATCAGCTGGAATCTGTGGGGCCTGGCAATGTGTTTAAGGAAATGATCGAATCCGGTGTGATCCCAGTCACGGTATTAACAGAGAGCTTCCGTCAGGAAGGCAAATCCACGATCATCCAGAATGCAGATAAAATCAATGAAAGAAAAACCAACCTGGTATTTGATGATACGTTCCAGTTTTACCCGGCTGCTGATGATACAGAGGCATCGGAGCTGATCCAAAAGCTTTATAGGGAGGAACTCCAAAAGAATGAAAACCAGGCAGAAGGAATCCAGGTAATTTCCCCGCTCCGGAAAGATACCAGGGCCGGTGCAGATGCATTAAACCCTGTTCTTCGGGATATTGTAAACCCGAAACGGTACGGCTATCCGGAAATCAAAAATGGAACGACCTTATACCGGGAAAAGGATCTTGTCATGCAGCTGAAAAATATCGAGGAAGTAGCAAATGGTGATGTGGGAGAGGTTTTAAATATCTACAAGGCAGATGGAAAAAATGTCATGCGCGTAGATTTTGGGGATGGAAAAATCATGGAATATACAGATGATGATATATGGCCGTTAAACCTCGCCTACTGTATCACAGTCCATAAGGCACAGGGGGATGAATACCCGGTTGTGATCCTGCCGATGCTTATCAGTTTTTACCGGATGCTCCGCAAAAACCTATTTTATACAGCCGTTACAAGGGCAAAGCGGAAGGTGATCATAGTCGGAAGTAAAAAAGCAATGGCAATCGCCATTAAGAATGATACGCTGAGTAAACGCAATACCATGTTTGGGCTCCGGATCCGGAAAATTTACGAAGCCTATCTGGAACAGGAAAAGAAATCAGCATAACGGACAAAGAAGGGCAGGATATGGGAAAACAGATTCCCATGCCCTGCTTTTCCTATGGGAGGAATGAAAATGCCGGAAATTTGTTTTTACGAGCCATGGACTTATCAATTGGCACTGCCGGAGAAATTTGAGCAGATTTTAGAAGAGACTAAGAAAAAAAGGATCAGCTATGAAGCAGACCATTGTTCACAGTATAATACGCGGACCCAGGGGAAATCAGCAAAACTCCATCCGCCGACTCTGTCTGCTGTTTTGAAACTTATTGCCATGCAGGAACAAAAAGAGCCGGATGCGGGAGCTGCCGGGATCCAGAATGTAGAAAATTCCATCCGGTATTTTTGTATGGAATATCCACTGGATGAAGAAGTTTGTGTCATGACCTATAATTTCCGGAATGGAAGGTTTTGTGGGATCAGAAAGAAAAAAGATCCGGACGGAGGAGATACAACCAAAATGCCCGGGGTTTTAAAAGGAGGCTCCACAGGGGAGGAATACCTCGCCATGCTTGCCTTTGCAAGTATTGTTTCCAAAAGCAGGTATTACGATGATGAGTTTCATGCCTGCTATGAAGAGTTAAAACGTGCCTTAAAAAAAGGACTGGCGCAGATGGTGCTTAAAATGTCCTTCCTCTGTTGTGACAACCTGTACCAAAGGGTTACGGCCGGAACAAAAGACGCGATTCCATTTGACTGTAACCAGTTTTTTAACGGAAAATTAAAGGACAGTTTTCTGTCTTTTGACCTTAATTCTGGAATTTACGCCCCAAATGCCTGTATAATCGGAAGTTTTAAAGTGCTGGGAGCGCAAAAGGGAAAGAATAACGCTACCATTGCAGAGTTAAAAGTGGCTTATAAAGGATGCTTTACCTGCCCTTCTGTCGAAGAAGAAAGGATTCCCATGCTCCCGGAGAATTATATTGCCAGCTAGGAAGTAGAAGAGATTCTGGAAATGGTGACGCATACCCCGGCAAGGCTGTTTATGATGACCGGGGAAGCAGGAACCGGGAAAACCACAGACGTCAGGATGCTGGCCCAGATTTTAGGACTTCCCTATTACGTATTTACCTGTGGACCTGGAACGGATGAACTGGAACTCCTGGCAAGTACCGTCCCAAACATGGAAACGAAAAAAAGGACGCTGCCGCAACTGCCAGATTTTCAGGACCTTCAGATGGATCCTGCCTCTGCGCTTTATGTATTAAGCGGTACTTATGAAGACGGCATTTCAGAAGGGGAGGCATTCCACAAACTTTTGAGCCTGGCTTTTGAAAAAGGATATGAAAGTGCAAGGAAAGAGAAGGATTTTTTCTTAAAGGAATCAGAAATCATAAAAGCCTGCCGGCAGCCTTCGGTTCTGGAAATACAGGAACCGTCCATGATCGAGAAACCGGGTACCCTGACCAGGCTGAATTCCCTTTTTGATGACGGTGCGGTGACGGATCTGATTAACGGTGAAAAAATCCGACGAAATCCGAATACCATTATCATTATGACCACTAACCTGGATTATGTGGGTTGTGGGAATTTTAACCAGTCTGTATTGTCCCGTATGAGTCTGATCCAGCCCAAGCAGGAGCTTACAGAAGAGGAAATGAAGAAGCGAATAACGGCAAGGACTGGGTATGCAGATGAGAACGTTTTGAGGTTTATGATTTCCGTGGTAAAAAAGATCCATGCTTATCTGAAGGAAGAAGACCTCCAGGATGGCGTCTGCGGCTACCGGGAACTGGAAAACTGGGTGCTTACTTTTCGGGCAATTAAAGATATCAGGCGGGCAGCCCAGATTGCGGTCCTTAGTAAGGCAGCAATGGATCCGGAAGAGCAGGAACATCTGATGAAAACCTATATCGAACCATATTATTCGAAACAGGAGTAAAGAATGAAGGATACTTATAGAGAACGGATCAAAGAGGAACAAAAAAAGTTAAGCCCCCAGCAGGTGTTTTTTTCAGAAGGCTATCAGCGGCTTTTCCAGCATCTTGCAGATGAAGTGGCAGGGGAAAAGCTGGAGCAGCTGCTTTTGTACCAGAACGCTTCAGATGGGATTGCCGGCTGGAATGACGGAAAGAGGATTGGCATCAACGTTGATAATACAATCACTGGCAGCTTTTTGGAACTGGAACAAAAAAGTGACAGCCTGGTTGGAATTTTAGGACATGAATGCGGCCATGCCAGATTTACGGATTCCAGGCTTCGAAGAGTCTATATACAGAAAATGCAGGCGGGAATCTGGTATCCAGATGCACCGGAGCCCGAAAACGAGGACGAAGAGAGCGCATTGGCTGAAATCAATACTTATCTGACCCGGAAAGATCCGGCGGTACTATCCCTTCTGACAGAATGCGCTTCCTATATCAGCAATCTTTTAAATGACGTATATATAGAGGAGAAAATGTGCAGTTTGTTTCCTGGCAGTATCAAAAAAGGGATTCTGGTCAACCGGAGACGTAATGTGGAATGGATTCCTCCTTTGAAAGAACTTTTGGAGGGAAATCCGGATCCGGTTTCCGTCTTTTTAAAAGTACTTGTGCAGTATGCCCTACGGGGCTACGTAAATTCCTGGAATATGGAAAGCTGTGAGATGCTGGATACCTTAAATGAAGTAAAACAGCTTGTAGATCTGTCAGTGGAAGCAGACAGTGACCTGATTCGTTACCAGACCACGAACCGGATTCTCCTAAAGATGTGGAAGTATTTTAGAAAGCTTCTGGAGGAACTGAAACAGGAATGTCAGGAACCGGAAGAAAATGGGGAACAGCAGCAGGAGACACAGGAACAACCTCTGGAAAAAGAAACGCCCCAGGAGAAACAGCTAGGAAAAGAATCTTCAGATGAACCATCTGAAAAAGAAAAATGGAAAGCTGAGGCTCAGGAAAATGGATGTGACGAAGAGCTGACAGAAGCACAGCAAAAAAAGATGGAAAGTGCCATGGGTAAGTATTTAAAAGAATTGACGGAGAACCTTCCAGCCTTTATCCAGGAATCGGAGGCAGAGGAAAAAGCTTTACCAGATGTTGAAAATGCCAGGATCATACAGGTTTCCAAAAGAATCGAAGACCAAAAAGAGAGTACAGATGAGAAATCTGAACTTATATTCCAAAAGATTCTTTTTCAGCTGGTAGAGGGAACTGTAGATCAGAAAATAGGACTGGAAGTCCGAAACCGACTACAGAAGGAAGTGGATGGGATGAAATTTGATGCGGCTCATGACAGGGTGAAAAAAGAGATTCTGTATAAGAATGTCTTTACGGAAGCGGAAAAGAAGTTTCTTCCCTTATATGAAGCTGCTGTTAAAAAAACGGAAAAGCGGCTTCGGGTCAGATTTCTTCCAATTCTGGAAAAGCAGAAGGAACGAACGGAACACAGAATGTTTTTCGGAAAGCGACTGGATATGCGTACAATTGCGGATACTGGCGGTGCGGTGTACAAGCGGACTTTTCAGGGAAAGAAAACGGATGCAGCAGTCTGTGTATTAGTGGATAATTCCGATTCCATGATGGGACAGCGTATGGAAGCTGCCAAGGCAGCTGCCCTTACCTTATATGATTTTTGCAGGAAGGCTGGAATCCCGGTTCTTGTTTATGGGCACCATACGGATGGCTACAGTCATAATAATCCCAGTGAGGAAACCGTCTATTTTCACGGTTGTGCAGAGTTTGCAGAAGACCGAAACGACCGTCTGAGAATTACCACTATGGAAACCTGTGGCAGCAACCGGGATGGGGCAGCCCTTCTTTTTGTGGCAAATAAGCTTCTGAACCGGCCGGAAAAACATAAAATGCTGTTTTTGATCAGTGACGGATTGCCAAATGCAACCTGTTATTCTGGAAGTTATGCCATGGCAGACCTAAGAAAAATCAAGGAAAAACTTGTAAAGAAAGGAATTGTGTTCCAGGCTGCTGCAATTGGCTGGGACAAAAAAGCAATCCAGGAGATTTACGGAAATGCTTATCTTGATATCTCAGATCTGGGGGAACTGCCAGTTCGTCTGACCAAACAGCTTGCAAAGTTACTTAGAAGAGCAAATTAAAAACAGGAGGAATATGATGCAGGATAGAAAAAAAATTTATTCCGAGCAGTTGTTACAGATTCATACGGATTCCAAAAAACGGAATCCTGGAAAGGAAATCTACGCAACCGGGTATGTGATTGAACTAAAAAAAGACTGTTATTTTGCAGGATTTCAAGAGGGAAAAATACTGTGCCGCTCCCTGGAGTATGCCCGTTATTTTTTCAACATCCACAGTGCGGAACAGTTTGTAAAAGAATATCTTGGGTATGCAGGATTAAGATGCAATCTTTGCAAGGTGGCCTGGGGACTTGCGGTTCCCGCCATGGAACCAGGGCAGAGGGAAGAGCTGAAACCCTATGAAAAAAATGGACGGGTTATGAACTTTCCTTCTTATCATGATGGTGTAAAGTATCAGAAAACACATCATCTGGAGAAGAGCACATATGTCCTGCCCCTTGCAAGCAAGGAAAAAGAGCTTTATATTGCTGCATAAAACTTTTGGGGACAATATTGTCCCCTTATTTAATGGGAAGAAACTACATGGAAGGGAGAGAATGACATAACCATAAGGGAAGCCGGAAAAGGTATCGTGAAAATCACAGGAGGAACCTACCAGATTGGATTTACTGATCTGTATGGGGAAGAGCATGAAACGGAGCTGAGTGCACACAATATGAAGGAGTTAGAAGAACTATGGCGCTCCCTGTGTCCGGAATTTACATGCAGGCAAAACAGCATCCGTTACATTGAACAGGGATAATGCTGTTGAAATGGTTAATTTTAAGTTTAACAGGAAAAGGGAGATTAAAATGGAATGGAACATTTATAAAGAATGGCTGGATATTAATCTGTATCGACAGATGGTCTCCATGATTTATCAGTCCTCTTCGCGGGAGGATAAAATGAATTTTATGCGTAAGGAAAAAGAAAATGACCTGTTTTATGGTGCTTATAAGCAGAGCTTGGAGGAAGAATATGGTCTTTATTATCCCGGTGAAGTATTAGAGCGTATGAAAGAACACCGGTCAATGACAAAACCTGTCTACCGTGCGCTTGGTCTTGCACTTGCAAAAAGTGATTATCTGCAGGAAAAATGTATGTTTAACGGAACACAAAAAAGCCGTTTCTGGAAGCAGTTTGGCAAAGTACTTGGAAAAAAGGACCTGTGCTGCATTTCAGTTGGATGCCTGCTTTCGGAAAAAGACCGGAAATCCTGGTTCGATGAGTTATATGCATATCCATACGAAAAGGTGGAGGAAATGATTTTTATCCTCTCTGTTTTTCCGGAAGATATTACTTTATGGCAGCTGCTAAAGGGAAAGGTTGTAGCCTGCCTTGAAAGCAGACGCACCATATCCGTTTATGAAGACTGGCCTGTTTATGCCTGGGTCACAGGCAAATATGACAAAAGATTAAAAAATGACCGGACAAAGGATGTGGCTGTCTTAAAACGGCTGATGAAATTATCCCGGATAAACGCAGAAAATGCGAATGGTATATTGATCGGGCAGTTGGAAAAATCCTGCTATACCAAAGAAGAAGTGATTTTTCTAAACGGTATCCTTACAAGGTCAGAAAGCGGGCTGGGTCAGCTGGATCAAGAGTCTCTTACAGCCGAGAAGATTGCAGTAAATGTTTTAAAAACCTTTCTGCCCGGAAAAGAGCTCTACCCGGATGCCGTTTATAAACTATGCAGAACGCTTTTGCGTCAGTATGATCTGCTTCCGGTACGTATTGATGGAAATGAAAAAATACAGCAGTGCCTGTATGAATGCCTGAATGTGGAAAATGTAAACACGTTTCTGGCATTATTCCCTTTTCGGAAAAACGGACTGAAAAAGTGGCATTACATAGACTTAAATAAAAAAGAATGGGAATGTCTGGCCGGTCAGCTGGATGCGGAAGCCTTTGAGGAATGTGTCAATGATACACTGAGAGGAAATGTCTTTGAAAAACAGGAACTGGTATCTTATCTGAAGAAATACCGGGATCTGACGGGACATGAGTATTCAGATATTTTCCGGAGAACCGGGAATTATGACCTGACCTATGTATTCCATCTGTTATGTGAAAATGAGATCCTGGATGGAATTGGTCTCATGCAAAAATTTGTAAAAGAGCATGAGCAGATTGTTATAAAAGGCTCTTATCCGAAAGAAGAGTATGAAGCTTTGTTAAAAAAGTGGGAACACATATTGTTCTATTTAAAATGTGAAGTTGGAAATATTGAAACGGAAAACAGCTATTTTCTTTTGAAACTTCTTGTTGATAAAATCGGTATGGATGGAGTTGCTGGTCATCTGGTGCCCTGGCAGATCATGAAAAAAGCTTTTTTTCTGGATTACTATGAGATCCAAAGAGAAAACTGTGAAATCTATCGTCCAATGCTGGAGAGAAGCATGCACCGGGAATTATTCCTGTGGGCAGAAGAGAAGCTTTTTACAGAAGATACTGAGTATTATGTAAGGTTTCTGCAGGTAATTCTGCTTAAGGAGAGCACAAAGCTTTGGATGGAGGAAGAGGAAGCCAGGCAGATTGCTGAAGCGGTTCTTCCGCTTATGGAATCAGGATTTCAGAAAGAACAACTGCACAAAAAATATATGACTGCAGAAGAACTGCAAAATTATGAGAAACAGAAGAACTGGAAAAGCGAGCAGAAAAAGCGGATGGAAAGGTGGAAGAAAGAAAAGGAGCTTAAAAAAAGTTTCAATTATATTGTCCGAAAAAATACAGACACAGATCAGATCTTTAAAGCGCTTTACAGTTATTATGCCTATGGCAGGTTTGATGGGATTTCCATGCGTGCCAAAATGGTACTGGGGTATATGAGGGATGTCCTGAAACGAAAAGGAAAAATAGTAACAGATAAACAGGAAATTGAATATCTGATGGAACTGGCCCAGAAACTATATGCAGATGGACAGCTGGAACTGGATGGTGTCCGGAAGATATTTGACAGAATGGAGGCAGCATAATGGTAGAAACTGTAATAAAACATTTGACGGAATTTAAGCAGCTGACCGAAGCAGCGATTCCGTTTCGTCTTTTGAATGAAAAAGGTGAAAGAAACTGTGCAAGGGCAGCGGAAAAAATAATAAAAAACCAGGTAGCCGATGTGGTCCCTTCTTTACGTGAAGAGACACTGTTGTATCTGATGGAGAATCCAGAAGCAATAGATTGTCTTGGAAAGTTAAAAAAAGAGGAAGACAGCTTAAACATGGAACGTTTTCAGAAGATTCTTTCCAATGTAGAGAATGACAAGTTATCGGACATTGGATACGAGCAGATGAAAAAAATATATTTTGATCCAATGATCCCTGACGAGGCGGCTTATCACTATATGAAATACTATGGAAAACTGGATGTAAGTCTGGAAGAGAAGGAACAGCTGGTAAACAGCCTGACTATGTGTATCGGGGAGCTGGATTTTGACAGGGCAGGAGAAAAAGGGCGTATGCTGCTTTTTCAGCCGGTATTTTCCTCTGACCTGCTGCTTGGATTACTGGAGAAGCCCAAAACCATAGAAAGCCTTGAAGATCCTGAACTGCTGAAACTGGTCAACACACTGGCAGGATACAAGGCAGGAATTGAACCGTTAAACCAGAACCAGTTTGATCAGCTGAGGGAAAAACCTGGTGAAATTTTGGAAAAAATGCAGGTTGTAACAGGATATATTCCAAAAGACCTTCTGTCTTATGGCTTGCAATTGTGGCTGTGGAATGGGGCTTTGTATGCGGACCTTTGTAAACTGGAACGAATCTTTATGGATGGGATGGGTGCATCAGAGGTTTTTAAAAGCAGGGTGTCTTATGTAAATACCTTATACCAGAACCCATTATCTGGAATTGACCTTTCTGGTCTCAGTTATAAAAAGTCTGAACTTCTGTTATATGCAATTACCCAAAAGAAGAAAAACTTTTTGAGGCTGATCCAGAAAGAAAAAATGCTCTTCGACGACCTTCCAGATAATTCCCTATTGCTGGAGGAATCGGTTTATCTGGAATATCTAAATTTAAATACTATAAACAAGAAGAATTTAAAAGAAAGTGCTGACCTAATCCTGCCACGCCGGCAGTTTCACGATCTGAAAAAAAGAATGTATACTTTTGAGGAGTTAAAACTTCTTTGCAGGGCTGAAAAAACAGTCATATGCTTATACGGGCAACTAACCTGTATGCGAATAGACGACCAGATCTGTGTCCTCCGGGAACTTTTAAAGAGAAAGTGTATGCCAAGAACATTTCAGGATGGACAATTGGGGATACTTGCAAAAGCATTGTCCATAAAGCCTTTATCCAGATGGATAAGGGAAGATTTTGGAAATATCCGTGGCTTAAGCTATGAAACAGCAGTCTGGCTTCTTGTATACCAGGAACAGTTAAAAGGTATGGAAAAAGAGATTACTATGGAAGAACAGGTCTTTTATCTTTTAAAGAATCTGGAGCTGATTAAGGAGTGTGGTTCGTTTTGGGAATTAAAAGAAAAACTTATTATGCGGGATATTTCCTGGGGAGTATTAAAGGAAAAACTTACGTTTTCTGAGGATTTTGTAAAAACAAATGCTACACGGATCGGAGAGTTTATCTTTGCGGGAGGAGCTGAAGTTATAGCAACCTATTTAAAACAGCAGCCATCCAAGAAAGAAGAAATCCGCAGACTTGTGGTAGCAGAACTGCTTGGAAAATTTGAAAAACTGAAATATCCGGCTGGTGATCTTAGCCGAGAGATTGATTTTGCGGTATCAAAAGAAGTGGAACTGGAATGGGAAAAAGATCTGACCTACATTTGCGGAGATCTGACACTGCAAGAGGAAACCAGACTTCTTCCAATCATGCAGATTGGAGAAATCCCAACTTATTCCTGTATTTCTTACCGTACCGGAAGCAACAGCCACTGTCTGTTGTCCTGTTTTGATTCCAATAAAAAGTTTTTATTTATCCAAAAAAATGGACAGGTAGTGTTTCGTGCCATGTTACGGCTGACAAAAGGATCCTATGCAGACGACATGCACCGAAAAAAGATCCAGTTTGCAGATTTATCAAACCTGGATGAGACGAAAGACGAGGAAGGGGAAGAACTGGTCCTTTTCCTGGAACGGTATTATGAGAAAAATTTATCCTGTTTAAATCTTATATTTCCACAATCGTCAGAAATATTTCCATCGATAAATTTAGAAAACTAAAAGCCCAAAAACGATCAGCCAATATGGTTATGGCATTGGATGAACTTGCAGATGTACTGCCGGATGAAAGGTATGCTCCGGGCAGGAATGATGAAGAGATTGGAAAATCGATCAGTATTTTTCTTTACAAACAAAAAGAAGAGATCCGGAGAGTGTTTCTTCTAAAATATTTTTATTTTGAATCTAACATAGCTATTGCAGAGAGATGTGGTTTTACTGAACGCAAAGTAACACATATGCTGGCTCACACCAGAGCCCAATTAAAAGAATATCTGATCAAGGAGGAAATCTATCTATGAACATACCCAAAATTGCAGATGCCATTGGTTATATTGATAATGAGCTTATCACTGCTACACTGGAAGCACCGCCAAAGAAAAGGCATAATCCTGTAATGAAATGGATGACGGCTGCGGCTTGTCTTACCCTATTTGTAATCGCAGGTATTTTGATTCCGCATCTTTTAAAGAATGACGCAACAGCTGAAAGCAAATATAAATATCATGTTTCTAAAACAGAACGAGCCATAGAATGGCCATGGAAATACAAGACTGCAGCTGAAAAGTATCCTGCTATTAAGTTTAATGGAAAACAGTTTACCGTAAAAAGCCAGAATCCAATCCACACAGATGCACTAGGGGATGAGATTGGCTCCTGTATAGCAGAAGGCCTTGATCCTGATACCGAAAAAAAATATACGGAAACATTTGAGGTGCGGAAGATTCATGGAATATCAGAAGAACTGATGATTGCTGCAGGGAATGAAGACGGATTTTATGTTTATGCAGCTGATGAAAGCACTGCTCCAGATACTTTAGGGAAGTTGCTGGAACTGTATGGTCTTTCTCAAAATATAGAGTTAAACTACGTGACAAAATGTGAAAATTATGAGGAAAAAGAGGAACTTTTGCTGGATAATGATGATGAGATCTGGCAGATCCTTGCGGGCCGCAGTGATGCAAAACTTGATAATACAAGTGATTTCTTTGAAAGAGAGAACCGTATTTATCTCGCTTTCACTGCAACCTCGGAAACGCTGGGTGTTTATAACCGGGTGATCTACATTTCTGAAGACGGCTATTTCGCAACCAATATTTTAGACTATGAATACAGCTATTTCATTGGAAAAGAAGCAGCAGGACAGATCAGCAGTTATGTACAAAAGCATTCCACGGAAACAAAATCCAGCAGCAGTGTGCCAACCATATCCGGAACTGTTACGGAAATTGGAGATGGATATATGATAGTTGATGATACAGTTTTATGCCGGAAACCAAAAGCCGGAAAAAAATATAAGATATATACAGATGATATAAGGGTAAGAAGATGGATTGAAAGCGGGGAAATCAAGACAGGAGATCTTGTAGCGGTTGAATATGAAGGGAAAATTTCCAGCAACTGCGAGGTAACGGGAGCATATTCCATATTACAGGAACGCTTGAAGAAGATGATATTCTAACTCAGGAATAATAAAAACAGGAAAAGGAAGGGTACTGGTTTGAATGCGAAACGAATTTATTGGATAAAGATTGCCCCTGTTGTTTTATTGGCAGGCGCTGCTTACTGGCTCCTGGGTTCTGATTTTTTTACATTTCTAACCTGGTGGGAGATGCTGTTTCTGTTAGGACTGGTATTTATGCCGGTAACATCTCGGATGTTTCAGGGATTTGATGATAATGGCTGGATGTTTTCCAAGGTACTGGCGGTTGCGGTTTGCGGATATGTTCAATGGTTGCTGGCTTGTCTGAAAATCACCCCATTTACAGGAATCACCTGTGTGATTCTCACCATTAGCTGCTGCCTGGGTAGTCTTTTATATGGAATCAAATGTAAGAACAGGCTCCCGGATTCACTTCCCTGGAAACAGGCAACCCTGGTCTACCGGGAAGAGATCCTGTTTTTCATTGTGTTCTTTTTCTGGACGTATCTGGCGGGCTTCCATCCGGCAGCCCATGGGACGGAAAAATATATGGATTTTGGTTTCATGCAGGCCATGATGAGAAGTACCACTTTACCAGCCCAGGATATGTGGTATGCCGGAAAGCCTTTTAATTATTATTATGGCGGACAGTATCTTGCCGTATTCCTTACCAAACTGACCGGAACAAATGTAGAGATCACTTATAATCTGATGAGGACTATGGTTGCAGCTTTTGCCTTTCTTCTTCCTTTTAGTCTGGTGCGTCAGATGCTGAAGGATAAATTAAGGACTGGGAGAAAATGGGCTTTATATTTTGGCGGCATCCTGGCAGGAATGGCAGTATCCATGAGCGGAAATCTCCACTATATTATTTATGGGATCCTCCTCCGGCTGCTGAAAATAAAAACAGATTACTGGTTTCCAAGCTCTACCCGCTATATCGGCTTTGATCCGGCTGTGACCGGGGATGAGACGATCCATGAGTTTCCATCCTATTCTTTTGTACTGGGAGATCTTCATGCCCATGTGATCAATGTCTTTCTGGTCCTGACGGTACTTGGGATCCTTTATTCCTGGATGAAGATAAACTCAGGAAAAAGCTGGAGTCAGAGAGAAATTGGACTTCTTGGGCTGCTTCTGGGAATGTTCCTTTTTTCCAATACATGGGATTTTATGATCTACTACGTTGTGATCTGCGGAACATTGCTCTTTGGAAATCTGAAACGTTATTCTGCTGGTTCTTTTATAAGCCAGGCACTGAAATGGAGTGTGGTACAATGGGTTGAACTGCTAGTAGCTGCATTTCTTGTATCCCTTCCATTTCATATGACTTTTGAAAATGTAATGGTCCAGGGAATTGGAATTGTAAAAATACATACTGCTTTTTACCAGTTCTGTGTATTATGGGCATTCCCGCTTTTGGTCTGCGTACCATTTGTTATCGGGATTCTAAGAAGTATAGGGATGTTTCCAGAGAAAAAATTTCGCAACTTTTTTAACGGTATAAACTATCCAGATCTGTATGGTCTGGTTCTTGTACTTTGTGCTATAGGGCTGATCTTTATTCCCGAGTTCGTTTATATACGGGATATTTATGAAAAAACAGCCCCAAGAGCTAACACCATGTTCAAACTGACTTATCAGGCATATATCATGTTTGGGATTATGATGGCATATATATTGGTTTCATTTACAGTAACCAGGATAAAAAGATGTAGTGGTGCTGACAGTACTATAATATGCAAAGGGCTGCTGAGGTGTCCAAGACGCCAGGCTCTGACAGGGATCATCGCGATCCTGGTTTTGATTTCAACCTGCGGATACCTGGGAAATGCGATTACGCATTGGTTTGAGGGATTCCCCAAAAGGAGTGCATACCAGACACTAAATGCAACAAATTATCTGGAAACTGCAATTCCAGATGACGCTGCTGCGATCCGCTGGCTGAATGACAACGTCACTGGCCAGCCTGTTGTTCTGGAAGCCAGCGGTGACAGTTACCAGGATTATGATGACCGTGTTTCGGCAATGACAGGACTGCCAACGGTTTTAGGCTGGTATGTGCATGAATGGTTATGGAGAAATAATCTGGAAGAAGAAAATCAGAGAAAAGAGGATGTACAGACTATATACACTTCAAGTGATGCGGAACAGGTAAAAACATTGATAGAAAAATACCACATTTCTTATTTATTCATTGGAAGCTGCGAGTATGAGAAATATGGAGAAATAAATAGTGAGTTTTTAGCTTCGTTTGGAAAAGTTGTTTTTGAGCATGGCAACACGATAATAATTGCGTATTAAACACAGTTAGGTATCACAGGCTAAAAGTTACAAAAGATATTGTCTTCTAAAAATGAACCCATTTCCATGACTTAAAAATTGATAAATATCCACAAGGACAGCCTGGAAAATCGACTGTCCTTTTTTTGAGGGGGCAACTTTTAATAATAAATGCAGTTTTTTGGGGCTTTTCAAGAAATCTTGACTGACAATTCTGGCATAGCAAAAATTAGATCTATTGATGAGTCGGGAACATTTTCCCAGCATTTCTGATGCTATTCTAATTCATTTGACACCTTTTCGCTAATAGTATGATAGATTTCCTTTGTCGCTGAATCATTTGCACCATTTACGACCAATATTTTTCCATCTATACTCATGGCTACATATGAATGACGAGGAGGTGATTTTTGAAAAAGTTTATGCCCATTATCTATGTTATAGCATTCGTTATTGGCATTATCTTCATCGTAACAGCAGATACAGGCTTGATTACAAGTTATTATCCTGCTTTGATTGCAGGCATAATCATTAGTTGCTTTGCGGGAGTGTTCCTTGCTATCTACTTATATGCTTGGCATAAGCAATCTAAGTGAGTTATGTCAATTCCAGTTTTATTGACCAAGAAAAATGAGAGGATTCATAATGAGTGAGAAAACAGAGATTACTTTCATGCAAACAAGATTAATCCGGCTTGCTTCAGAAGAGTGGCATTTACCTGTTGAACAGATTATCCACTT
>OLQC01001602.1_pt1 | contig 17468 bp, 14 predicted proteins | sample 1672471 | NCBI WGS metagenome assembly OLQC01 (sample SAMEA3136689, study PRJEB25190) | human gut metagenome | biome: human gut; feature: human-associated habitat; material: faeces | place: Austria | collected 2013
CTTGAACCCCATTCAAGCGCGATACCAAACTTCGCCACACCCGGACATTGCCATCGACCGTCGCGTCTGCAACAGTCAGCTTGGATAGAATAGCACGGGTCGCGGGAAATTGCAAGCCTTTTTTGAAAATTTCCCGAAAAAATTTTCAAAAGGATGGGGGGGAGAGAAGAGCGGCAGGGGCAAGGGGCCACTCGGCTGGATGATCGGGACGCGATCAGGGCAGGAAGCCGCGGTAGATCGCGGTGATCTGGCTGTTTTTCAGGGTGACGGTGGTGCTCTGGGGATCGAAGCCGTAGATATCGTCCTGGGCCAGGAGCTTGGGCAGGTCGCTGGCGGGGGTGGTCTGACCGGGATGCTCAAAATCAGCGTCGTCGGTCAGGACGCAGGTATCGGCCACGGGGAAGGTGAGCTGACCCTTCTCATAGTAGGTCTTGCTGTCGTCCATGCCCATGACATAGTAGGTGTTGCTGGACGCATCGAGAGAGAAGAGCACACCGCCGGCCTCTTCACCGCCGTTGACGGTGACGTAGCCGTCGCTGGCCTGGACAGAGGCTACGGTCATCTCCCGGCCGCTGACGACGAGCACGTCGCCCGCCTTCAGGCCGCTGATGTCCGCCGCATCGAACTTCTCATAGTTGTAGACGGTAAAGGACAGTTGCAGCTGGCCGTCCACCTCCTTGAGGGAGCTGGCGTCGAACGAGGCGGCGACGGTGCCGCTGGTCAGGCTGCTCAGATTCAACTCGTCGGGCAGGGGCTTGATCTTGCCGTCGGTCTTGCTGTCGATCTTGCCATCGTTCTTGCTGCCCTCCTGGGTGTCGTTCTGGGCGTTCTCCTGGGTGTCGCCCTGGGCGTCGTTTTGCGCATTGTCCTGGGCGTCCTGGGTGGTATCGGCGGCAGTCTGGCTGCTGTCGGTGCTGTCGGTGGTGTCGCCCTGGGTGGTGCCGCAGGCGGCCAGCGTGAGCAGGCTCAGCAGCATCAGGGACACGATGAGGCGTTTTTTCATGGGGAATCCATCTCCTTTTTCCGGGTCGCCTCTGCGAAGAGGCACCCCTATTGTAGCAGACCAAAGGGACAAATCAGCTGGTAAACTACCCAAAGATAGCTCAGCGCAGGAACAAAGTTTTGCTCAGCGCGATCTTTTCCGGGTCGCTGTTTTGAAAGACCACAGTTCCCGGCCGGGTCCGCCGTGTGAGCCAGCCCCTGGCCTGGAGCTGCCGCCGGAGCTGGCGGGCGGTGCCCTGGCTACCGTCGATGATGGTCACGGGGCGGCCAAAGTTTTTGGCGATGGCCCGGCGGATGAAGGGGTAGTGGGTGCAGCCCAGGACGATATACTCCACGTCCCGGTCCCGATAGGGGCGGAAGAGGTCCTGCAAGTAGGCGTCCAGGGTCTCGTCCTCAAAATGCCCCTGCTCGATGCGCTCGGCCAGGCCCGGACAGGGCAGGGAGATCACGTCGGCCAGGTCGCAGAAGGACGCCGCCAGCTTCTGGTACTTGTCCTCCCGGATGGTCAGGGGCGTGGCCATGACCAGCACGGCCGAGCCGCTGCCGCCCTGGGCGGCGGGCTTCACCGCCGGCTCGATGCCGATGATGGGCAGCTCCGGGTGGGTCTGGCGGAGCAGGACGATGGCGGAGCTGGTGGCCGTGTTGCAGGCCACCACCAGGGCCTTCACGCCCTGCTTCAGCAGCCGGTCCGCCGCCGCCATGGACAGCGCCCGGACCTCTTCCAGGGACCGCTCTCCATAGGGGGCGTTGGCGGAGTCGCCGAAGTATAGAAAATCCTCCTGGGGCAGCAGGTCTGCGCAGGCCCGCAATACGCTGATGCCCCCCAGCCCGGAGTCGAAGACGCCGATGGGCGCCTCCTGCCGTTCTCGTTGTTCCACATCCATTCCCCCTTGGGTCGCTTGGTTTCTATGGGGGATAGTATAGCACGATTTTGGGGGATGCGCTACTTTTTTGCAAGAAAAAAGCCTCCCTTGTGTTCGAGGGAGGACGATGCCTTGACAAAGCAGGCGCGGGATGCTATCCTAAAAACAGAAAGAGCGCTGCTACAAAGTGGTTAGCCCTTACAGTTGCATAAAGAATTTATGCTGACCGTTTGGCTGGAACCCAAGCGGTCAGCACGCTTTTATGGACAGTGCCAGGGCCAAAATGACCACGCACACTAAAAATCTCCAAGGAAATTTATCCACTCCAGCTTCACCCCCTTTCCACTTGGACTTTGCGAGGGGTGAGCCAACCACTTTTTCGTCGTAACAACGCATCTTTCCGGCCCTTTTAACAGGGCCTTTTTATTTTAGCAGATTTTGTCGAACTTTGCAACATGTGCCTTCGTATGCAAACCCCCCTGCGTCGGGTCCCGGTCTGGGACGGCGCAGGGGGTTTTGCTTTTGGGGTCAGGTGGTCTGGTGGGCCGGGTCGTCCAGGTAGGCGCAGGCGGACAGGGCTGCGACCTGGCCCTCGCCGGCGGCTTTGGCGATCTGGTAGGGGGCGCCGGTGCAGTCCCCTGCGGCGAACACGCCGGGGAGATTGGTGGCCATGCTGCGGTCGACTTGGATGGCCCCGTTGGCGGTGGCCAGGGTCGGCAGCAGGTCCGTGGGGGCCACGGCGGGGCGGAGGATGAAGACCCCCGCGCAGGGGATGGTCTCGCCGTTGGCGGTCAGGCCTGTGACGGTCAGTTGGCCTTGGATCGAGACGGTGCCGGTCTGGACAAAGGGGATGTCTGCTTCCAGCGTCTCCGGGCGCTTGGGGGCAAGGTAGGTCACTTGACAGCCCAGGTTTTTCAGGAAGTTGGCCTCCTCCGGCGCATCGGGGCTGCGGCCGACCACGGCCACGGGCTTGCCCCGGTAGAGCATCCCGTCGCAGGTGGCGCAGTAGCTCACGCCCCGGCCCAAATACTCGGCTTCCCCAGGAAATTTTTTCTGCCGCACCACGCCGGGGGCCAGGATCAAGGCCCCGGCGGAGAGGACTTGGCTGCCCACGCTGACTTGAAAGCCGTTCCAAGGCAGGGCCGAGAGGGCGCGGCCCTCTAACAATGCGACGCCTGCTTCTTTCGCGTGGGCGTGAAAGGTCTCCAGCAAGTCCGCCCCGGACTGGTTTGGCAGACCCAGGTAATTGTCTACCCGCTCGGCCCGTGCCAAGGGGCTGTCCTGCCAGCGGTTGCCCACCACGAGGACGGTCTTGTTCCGGGCGCGGGCCGTCAGGGCAGCGGACAGCCCCGCCGGGCCGCTGCCGATCACGATGATGTCATAGTGCATAAAGCGCTCCCTCCTGCTCTGCTGTGTTGGTCCCATCATAGCATATCCGATCCTCCCCGTCTACTCGTCCCCCGCGTCTACGCGCAGTCGCACGCTGTATTTTTTTGGCACGGTATCTTGACACAGCGTCAGAATTGCGATATCCTATCTATACTGACACAGCGTCAGAATAAAATCACGTTGACGATGGAGGAAGAAACTCATGTTAGGAAACTTCACCTATTATAACCCCACCAAGCTCTATTTCGGCGGCGGCTCCGTCGCGTCTTTGCGGGACGAGCTGCCCAAATACGGTCCCAATATCGTCCTGGTCTACGGCGGCGGGTCCATCAAAACCAACGGCATCTATGACCAGGTGACCGCCATTCTGAAGGACTGCGGCAAAAACGTGGCAGAAATCTCCGGCGTCATGCCCAACCCCACCCTGCCCAAGGTCCTGGAGGGCGTGGAGATCTGCCGCCGGCACCGGGCCGACTTCCTGCTGGCCGTGGGCGGCGGGTCCGTCTGCGACTACACCAAGGCCGTGGCCGCCTCCGTCCACTGTGAGGAGGACCCCTGGCAGAAGTATTTCGTCCGCTTTGAGGAACCTGCCTGCCCCGTCGTCCCCCTGGGCTGTGTGCTGACCATGGTGGGCACCGGGTCCGAGATGAACGCCGGCAGCGTCATCACGAACCCCGACACCAAGGAGAAGGTGGGCAAGGTCTTTGAGGACGAGGACGTGATGCCCAAGTTCTCCATCCTGGACCCCAACTACACCCTCACCCTGCCCCGGTACCAGATGGTCTCCGGCATCTACGATATTTTCAACCATATTTGTGAGCAGTATTTCTGCGGCGCGGATGACAACACCAGCGACTATCTCAGCGAGGGGCTGATGCGCTCCCTCCTGTGCTCCAGCCGGGCTGCCAACCGGGATCCCCAGGACTACGAGGCCAGGAGCAACATCATGTGGACCGCCACCTGGGCGCTGAACACCCTGGTCGAGTGCGGCAAGACCGGCGACTGGATGGTCCACATGCTGGGCCAGGCCGTCGGCGGCGTGACCAACGCCACCCACGGCATGACCCTGGCCGCCGTGTCTCAGGCGTACTATCACCACGTCCTGCCCTACGGCCTGCCCAAGTTCAAGCGCTTCGCCGAAGCCGTCTGGGACATCGACCCCGCCGGTAAGACCGAGGAGGAAGTTGCCCTGGCCGGTCTGGACGCCATGAAGGCCTGGATGGAGGAGATCGGCGTGGTCATGCATCTGACCGAGCTGGGCGTGGACGAGTCCATGCTGGACCAGATCGCCGACCTGACCTTCCACATGGACGGCGGCTACAAAGCCCTGAAGCGGGATGAGATCCTTGCGATCTTCCGCGAAAGCCTGTAAGCGCCATGCCCAAAGCCTCCCAAGCCCGGACCAACGCCCGCAAAGAGGAGATCATCTCCGCCTGCGCTGCCCTCTATGAGACCATGAGCTTCAAGGACATCACCTTGAAAGACATCAGCCAGGCCACGTCCTTCACCCGCACGTCCATCTACAACTATTTTCAGACCAAAGAAGAAATTTTTCTGGCCCTGCTCCAGCGAGAATATGACCTCTGGCACCAGGACCTCCTGCTCCTGCTGGACACCCACGAGGCCATGACGGCGGATGCCTTCGCCGCCGCCCTGTCCCACACCCTGGCCCGGCGGGCGCGGATGCTCAAGCTTCTCTCCATGAACCACTACGACATGGAGGCCAACAGCCGCATGGAGAATCTCGTCGCCTTCAAGCGCTCCTACGGCGCCGCGATGCAGGCCGTGACCCGGTGCGTGGAAAAATTCTTTCCCCACATGCCAGCCGAAGCCGTCCAAGGCTTTCTCTACGCCTTCTTCCCCTTCCTCTTCGGCCTCTATCCCTATGCCTACGTCACGGACAAGCAGAAGGCCGCCATGGACCAGGCAGATCTCTCCTACCCCTCCTTCTCCCTCTACGACCTGGCCTACCCCTGCATCCGCAAGCTGCTGGAGGGGTTTCACTGAAACCGCAACGCCGTGGCCGATCTGCAGGCAAATTGACAAGGTTGGTACAATCTGGTATACTGGTCGTACTTTTATTTTCTCCAGAAAGTATTTTACGGAATGAGGGGTAGTGTGCTGTGAAAAAAAAGTTGAGTTTTCGAGAATACGTGACCGTGGCCAGTATGCTCTTCGGCATGTTCTTTGGCGCGGGGAACCTGATCTTCCCTGTGTCCATGGGCCAGCAGGCGGGCAGCCAGGTGTGGATCACGATCCTGGGCTTTCTCATCACCGGCGTTGGCCTGCCCCTGCTGGGCGTGGCAGCCCTGGGCATCAGCCAAAGCAACGGCCTGTTCGACCTGTCCAGCAAAGCTGGGCGGCCCTACGGCATGTTCTTCACCTGCGCCCTGTACCTGACCATCGGGCCTTTCTTCGCCATCCCCCGCTGCGCCACCACGTCCTACACCGTGGGTCTGGAGCAGATCTTACCGGAGGGCCACGCCAAGCTTTTCCTGCTGCTGTTCTCGGCGGCCTTCTTCGCCGTAACGCTCTTCTTCTCCCTGCGGCCGGGAAAAATTTTGACCTGGATCGGTAAAGTCCTGAACCCCTGCTTCCTGCTCTTCCTGGGCATCCTGCTGGTCGTTGCTCTGGTCTCCCCCGGCGCGTCCATCTCCTCTGTGGAGCCCATGGGAAACTACGCCACCCAGCCCTTCCTGACGGGCTTCCTGGAGGGCTACAACACCATGGACGCCCTGGCCGGTCTGGCCTTCGGCATCATCGTGGTGCAGGTCATCCAGGGGCTGGGGGTGAAGGAACCGAAGGACGTGGCCGGCAGCACCGTTCGCTCCGGCATTTTCAGCTGCCTGCTCATGGCCGTCATCTATCTGGCCGTCGCCATCGTGGGGACACAGAGCCGCGGCCTGTTCCCCGCCGCCGAAAACGGCGGCATCGCCCTGGCCCAGATCGCCCAGCACTACCTGCGCGGCGTGGGTCTGCTGGTCCTGGCCGCCACCGTCACCCTGGCCTGCCTGAAAACCTCCGTGGCTCTCATCACCAGCTGCAGCGAGACCTTCGTCGGCCTCTTCCCCAAGGGGCCCTCTTACCGGGTCTGGGCCATCGTGTTCTGCCTCATGTCCTTCGTCTTTGCCAACCTGGGCCTGAGCACCATCATCAGCTACGCCGTGCCCGTGCTGATGTTCCTCTATCCCCTGGCCATCGCCCTGATCCTGCTGGCCCTCTTCGGCAAGTTCTTTGGCCACAGCCGGGAGGTCTACGTCTCCACCCTGGTCCTGACGCTCGTCGGCGCCGTCTACGACCTGCTCCGCAACCTCCCCGAAAATCTCCGCGCCCTGCTGCATCTGGACGGTCTGATCGAAGCCGTGGGCAATGTCCTGCCTCTCTCCGGCATCGGCTTCGGCTGGGTCTGCCCGGCGGTCATCGGCCTGGTGCTCGGCCTCCTCCTCCACTTCTCCCGCCGGAAGAAAGCGGCCTAAGTTTATAGACCTATTTTTATAAAAAACAACTCCCTCTGATCCAGAGCAAAGCGTTCTGGAGCAGAGGGAGCTTTTCATTGTCCCGAAACCGCTTCGATATACCGGTCCACGATCTCCACCAACAGCTGAAACTGCCGGTCAGATAGGACCGCCCCCGTATCTTCGATCGCTTCCAGCGTGTTCTTCGCTGTCGTAGCAAAGAGAATGCTATCGCTGGATACATCCAGCACAATACACAGCTTTTTCAGTAACGTGACCGAGATCCCGACCACGCCCCGTTCCAGGTCAGACAAATACTGTGGAGAGCACTCCAGCTTTTCCGCCAGTTGTTCCTGCGTCAGTTTGCTTTTTTCACGAGCCAGCTTTACTTGTCTACCGATTTGAACATTGATTGCTTTCTTTTCCCGCATCGGGATCACCACCTTATCGCTATTAGAATAACGAAAAGTTAGCTTGACAAACACAATGTAGCCGCTCTATACTAATGGTATGACATTTAGTTTTCTAATAGTAATGCCATTATATTCAGGAAGTGAAAAAAGAGGCAAAAAATTTTTGGAATGGAGTCCCCAATATAAAACGAGAAAGAAGGAATTTATCGTGTTCTGTCAAAACTGTGGCGCACAGCTACCGGAGAACGCTGCGTTCTGTCCAAACTGCGGGCAGAAGATCACCCCTATTTCCCAACCGGTCAGCATCCAAAAACCAGAAGCACCCCCCTCCGAGCCTGTGGACGCCCCCGTTGATTCCACCGATGCCCCCAACGAGACCCCACAGCCCGACCCGCAGCCCGGTCCCCAGACCGACAATACCGTCCCGCCCTCCGGCACTGTCACGGAAGCCGAGGTCATTGGCAGCAACGCCGCCTACTACCAAGCGCAATTTCAAAAAATCAGGGCCGGGGAAAAAGGTAACTTTAACGTCGCCGCCTTTTTCCTGACGCTCTATCACGCCGCTTACCGTGGGCCTTGGAAAGAATGGCTGAAATTCATGGCAATCCCCCTGATTGGTTACATTGCGGCCTTTGCGTGTTCCCTGATCGGCGCTGCATCGTCTCTCCTTGGTGTGATCGTCGCAGGAACCGTTCTATATGTAGTTACTTCGATCGTGACGATCATCTGGGCGATCCGCTATGGCTTTGCGTTTAACAAGATCTATCTGACCTATGTCGAAAAACAACGGTACGCTCCACATCCGGTGTGCGGCACCTCCAGCAAGCGGGTGGTGCTTTCCGTGCTTGCTGTCTTCGTTGTCAGTCTTGTGCTCTCTCTCCTGTCTGTGTTCGTTGCCGCTCCCTCCATGGAAAACCTTTGGGGGCTTGGCGATGCTTACAGTCAAGATACCTCCAACTCTGAAACTTCGGAGAGCAGCACCCAACCCGAAGACACCCCAGACCCAGAGCCGGAGCCAGAGCCCGCGGAACCTGCGCCGTCCACCAGCGACAAGGACGCCTCTGCTGCACCATCCCAGCCCACCAGCGGAACAGTAAAGGTCGTCCGCTACGCCAACGAAAACGGCCGTATAAAAGACTTGCCGCCAGCAGACATCGTGGCCAATGACGTAAAGGGGCTTGGATACAGCGGCTCTATCATCATCACACCCATGGACAGCGGTACGGGAAATATCTCACAGGGAATTTTCTGGTACCAAGTAGATGTCAACATCTACGACGAAAACTGGAACTACGCAACCGATCTGTATCTTTACTACACATATCAGGAACAGCAAGACGGAACGACAGCAGCCTATGGCCTAGATATTACCAGCATCTCTACCAACTACGATGACGAAGCCGCTTACTACACCAAGCAAGACTACCTGGATATGAATGAGGCTGACCGGTACTATTATGGGGCCTCTCCCACGGCTGGCGTGCCCTGGAATGACCCGACGACCGGAGAATGGACCCTTGACGGGGAACTCTACGAAGGCGGTCTATACAGATATTAACACAAAAGCAGACGTTAGCAATCAAAAAAGAGAGAAAGAAGGAAGCACAATGAAAGCAAAACGAATGGCAGCCGTACTTCTCGCCGCTGCCCTGACGCTCCCCTGTTGGAACCTAGCCGCCAAGGCGGCCTTTTCTGACGTCCCCAGCAACGCCTGGTATGCCCAGGACGTTGCCGCTGCCGAGCGATCCGGCATTCTCCAAGGCACTGGTAACGGAAGGTTTTCCCCGGACGGCAACCTGACCCTGGCCCAGGCCATCACTATGGCAGCCAGGACCTACGCCTATGAACGCGGAGAAACGATCCCGAAGACCGGTGGCTCCACCTGGTACAGCGATTTTCTGCAATATGCCAACGACAAAGGCATCTGCGCCATCGGCGAGTTCGGCGCTGCCTATGACAACTTCTGCAACCGCCTGACGATGGCCAAGCTCTTCGCCAGGGTCGTTCCGGAAAGCACTGCCACTCAGCGCAATGATGTGACCACCTTGCCGGATGTCCAGTCTGTTTCCGAAAACCAAGCCGTCTTTACCCTCTACCAGCTGGGCATCCTGACGGGCAGCGACAAGTACGGCACCTTCCACCCCTACCAGTACATCAAGCGCTCGGAAACAGCCGCGATCTTGAACCGCGTCCTGAACCCGGACACGCGGAAATCGTTCACGCTGGAAAAGGCCCCCACGGTAGAGCAGATCTATGCTAATGCATTGGTGCAGGCCTGGGATTATTTTAAAGATGATATCGAATTTGCACAAGATGTTGGCATCAACATGGGTGACTTTGGATATGCACTCTATGACATCGACAGCAATGGCGTCCCGGAACTGCTTGTCGGTTTCACTGGGGAGGACGAGGCTGAGTTTGTAAACGCTGCCTACACGATCCAAAACTACCACGCTGTCTGCCTCTTTACCGGCTCGATCCCGACAGGAGGCGGAGGTCAAGACAACTATGTTCTGTGTGGCAACGGTGTAATCCAAAACTCCTGGATTGGAGGATTTGATAGTTATGGTTCAGCCTATTACAAGTTGAACAGCAGTGGTTCTCTGAAGCTCCTGGAAGCCTGGGCGTTCCAGTACGATCCAAACTCCAACAAGCAGTATCGGTACAGCAGCACCAGTACAGATCCTTGGGAAAATCCGAAGGCATTCAAGTATGTCAAGGAGTCGTATATCGATAATCTTGCCAACAAATACGGAGACACCTTACGTTTCAATTTTATCCCTGTTTTTGACTAAGTAAGAAAAATACACAAACCCTCCCCCTACTTCCGCACATTGGCTGAGCATGGGGAGGGTTTTCGTGCTTTTTCCGGTTTTTAGTGGCAGCCGTGGTGGCCGCAGGTATGGCCTTCGCCGTGGCCCTGGCCGTGGTGGTCACAGCGGACGTTGGGGTCATAGCCCAGGTTGCCGGACAACAGCGCGTTCACCGCGGCGTCGGCGTCCCCGCGCACACCGCCGTAGAGGCGGATGCCGGCCCCGGCCAGGGCGACCTGTGCGCCGCCGCCGATGCCCCCGCAGATCAGCGTATCCACGCCGCGCTGCATCAGGAAGCCGGCCAGCGCCCCGTGGCCGCTGCCGTTGGTGTCCACGACCTCCGTCCGGCTGATCTGTCCGTCGGTGATCTCATAGATCTTAAAGGCCTGGGTGTGGCCAAAGTGCTGAAAGATCTGTCCGTTTTCATAAGTCACTGCGATTTTCATGGTGGATTCTCCTTCTTGTTTGTGCGGGTCCGGGGCGTCCGGGCGGACCGGCAAAGGCCCCTGGCGGCACCCCTGGCCGCAGCCGCGCTCCCGGCCGCCGCAGAGGCGGTAGTTCCCGCCGCGGATGACCAGGGGCCGCCCATAGACCAGGCAGGCCGCGATCTTTTTCCGGGCGCTCTCATAGATCTCCTGCACGGTGGAGCGGGAGACGTCCATCTGCGCCGCGCACGCCCCCTGGGTCTTTTCCTCCAGATCAACCAGGCGGATGACCTCGTACTCATCCAGCGTCAGCACGATGGGCGCTTCCGCCCGGCCCTCCTGCGGCCCAAAGGCCCCGACCCGCGGCAGCCCGCAGATCCTCCGGCATCTCTGTGGTCTCGGCATACCCCTTCCCCCCTTTTTTATTTCCGGTATATGCCGATTATAACACCAAGAGAGCCAAATTGCAAGCCAAACAAACCCCTTCGAGCGATACCTGTGAAACTCTCACGCAGGCTCGAAGGGGCTTGGTCTGATTGATTTGATTTATTTTCGCAGGGTTGCCTCATTCTGCTCCCCCACAAGCACATGGTAGCGGTGGGTGAAATTGGTCTTGGCGACCCCGGCGCAGACGGGGCAGCCGGTGTGCATCTTTCCCGTCCGGGAATACACTTTGGCTTTCCAGACGTGCCCCTCCTCACAGCGCCACCAGACGCGCTTGCCGCTGCCCACGGTCACCTGGTCGGGGCGGAGGGAGCCGTTGCGCTCCGTGTCCCACTGGGCGGCGACCTGAGGCTCTAAGGACGCCAGGTCGTTGAACCCCGGCAGGACCTTGCGGCCCGTGCAGTAGGGGCAGCCGGTGGCAAACTGGACCCGCCGGCCCACCGGGGCCCGCCACGTATGCCCCTGCTCGCACTGCCACCAGACGGACCGATTGCTGTTGGCCGCCACCTGTTCGGGGCGCAGGCCGTTGTTTTTCGTCGGGTGCCACTGGGCGGCCAGGGCGGGAAAGGCCGAGGCGAAGTCGTTCACCCCCGGCAGGACCAGCCGCCCGGCGCACACGGGGCACCCAGACCCACCGCTGGTCCGGCTGGTCACGCTGGCCTGCCACTCGTGCCCCGCCTCGCAGCGCCACCAGGCCTTCCGGTGGGAGCCGGGGGCCACCTGGTCCGGCTGAAAGGCCCCGTTTTTCGTCGGGTGCCACTGGGCGGCGATGTCCGGGAAGCGGGTGGCGAAGTCGTTCACGCCGGGCTGGAGCCGCCGGGTGGTGCAGTAGGGGCAGCCCCGCCCGGAGGTCCGGGACTTCACCGGGGCCTGCCAGCGGTGGCCCTTTTCGCATTGCCACCAGTATTCGTCTCGCGTGCCATAGGTCACGTTCTGGGGCGTGGCGGGCAGGTTGGCCGGGTCCCACTGCTCCAGAAGCTCCTCCTGGTGGTGCAGGAGGCAGAATTCATATAATGTTACTTTCATCGCATCTGATATGGTCAGGAGGGGGACCCCATTCGGTCCCCCTCCATAGGTTTTCGGTACGAAACTGTGTCTGGCTTCTCTCGAAGCGGTCCTTACACTACGTTCCCGTTCCCCTGGGAAGAGTTGGCGTTGGACCACGCCTTCTCCAGGGCCTCCCAGTTGCGGATGGGCAGTGTCTTGGTCCAGTTTTCATACTTGGTCTTGTCGCTGTTCTCCTTCATCTGGTAGGTGTGGGAGTTGGTGGCTTCCTGCATGTCGGCGTAGTACCACTTGGTCTGGTCCATGTTGTCGGGCCACACCAGCATGTCCTTGGTGAAGTGGTTCTTGTCCGGGTGCCGGTCCAGGGTGCGGTTGACCAGGGTCACGGCCTCGGCGCGGGTGATGTTGCGGTCGGGCTTGAACGTCCCGTCCTCATAGCCGTTGACGAAGCCCTTGTTGGCGGCCTGGTTGATGTAGTCCTTGGCCCAGTGGCCGCTGATGTCGGGGAAGAGGTCCTTGCCGTTGTAGGTCACGTCGAAGAACCGCGCCGCGATGGTCGCGAACTCTGCGCGGGTGATATACCCGTTGGGCCGGAAGCTGCCGTCCTCATACCCGGCAATGATCCCGGCCTTGCTCAGCGTGGACACGGCGTTGTTGAACCAGTCCCCCGTCTTCACGTCAGAATACCCACTGCTCTGGCTCCAGAACTTGGTCCGGCTCTCGTCGGTCAGCATCCGGAAGTAGATCGTCGCCACCTCCGCACGGGTGATCTTCCCCTCCGGCCGCACGGGCTTCTTGGTCTGGTCGGTCGTCGGCTGACCGGTGTAGTAATCCACAGGATAGCCGATGATGTAACCATAGTGATCCTTCGTGTTCAGCGAAGGCCGAGAGCCACCGCTATGACTACCGGAGTTGCCGCTGCTGACCGTGTAGGAGACAGAGGGCTTGGGGAAGGTCAGTTCCTCACCCGTGTTCTCATCGCTGTCCTTCGGAACCAGCTTAGCTTCCTGATTGGTATACAGCGCTTTAGTCTTGTCAACAGCAGCGCCCGTATCGTCCACCTTTTCATCGCCGTTCAGGTCTGTCACACCATAGGTACCCGCCGCCGTCTCCGGCTTGGTCAGCTTCACGGTGTAGGTCAGCTGAACGGGTGCAAAGTTGGAAACCTTCTCGTTAATCGTCCAGACAAACTGATGATCCTGAGAATTGTAAACAACTTTAAAACGATAGTTGCTTTCAGAGGCGGTGTTATCATTCCAAAAATACCAGGTGTTTTCGCCACTCTTGGTTGCGGTCAACTCCTGCTTGCCAACGGTCAGGCTCTTAATACCCTCAAAACTAAACTTAGAGCCGATTATATCCGTAACGGTGGAACCGGCACTGACCGCGTAGAGGATGTCATTCTGGATTTTGTCGAAGTTTACCGTTTTACCATCAGCCAAGTAGTTCATAAAGTCCGGACCCCAGAGATAGTTGGTCGAGCTTCCTTTATCGACTGCGTAGCAGTTGTATCCCTCTGTCTGCGCTTCCTGATAAACCTGATAGGTCAAATACAGAGCCTTATCAATGGAGTTCGCATAATTCTTAGAAGTAGTATCATCCTCGGGAGTCCATTTTGTCGCTGTTCCATCGTAAGAATATTCATATTCCGTGCCCTGAGCCTCAACCTGTGCACCAATCTCGGTCATCCATGCAGACCAGTCAGCAGGAGGATTATTGCTGCTATATTTAGACTTCCAGTTGTCGGGACCAGCCCAGTGTTTCCAGCTATCAGCCTTAAAACTCCATGCGGTAGCAGTAGGTTCCGCATTATACATATAGGTAATACCGTCACTTACAAAAATCAGATATTTCCGATTTGCAGAAACTTCGGTATCCTCGTCCAGCATCTGCTTGCCTGCAAGAAGTCCGGCGTGGGTGTTTGTTCCGCTGCTAATCTCTTGCTTGATCGCTTGTTTAATGGTGTCGTAACCGGTAGCAAGATCTGTAAGCGGAGTTACGTTTGCCTGTTTATTAAAGATTACAACGCCGACCTTGACTGTCGCTTTTGTGCTTTCTGCCTGCTCTCTCAGTTTATCGAGCATACCCAGTGCCTGTTCTTCCAATGCAGCACTCGTGGACTTGTCCAGCACAAACACCACATCCGATGCCAACTCTTCCTCTGCGCTCGGCAGGGACAGCGTCACGTCCGTGGTCCAATCGCCGTTGCTGTTCTTCGTCAAGCCAGAAGCGATCTTGGAACGGGAGACGTCCCAAGCGTAGGTAGAGCTTTTCTCTGACCAGCCGCAGTAGTTGCAGGTTTTGGTCGTATCGGTGCGCTTGCCCTGCGTCGTTGTCTTTGTGGTGAATGCATCGTCCTTATATCCCTCGGCGTACAGGCTATTGCCGGCACTTGTGACACCGTTGTTATAAGAAACGCCATCAGCCGTCATGCCACTGTTGTGGAAGGCATTGGCATTGACCATTGCGCCATTTTCCCATACGGTAGTGCCGCCGAATTTGACAATGGTTTTCTTATTATTGTTACTGTCAGCTTTTCCACCAAAACCGAAAAGACGGGAACAGGTTTTACTATCCACAATAGTTGTTGTGTCAAACCCCTTCAGTACGGTATCGCCAGTAATATTGATGGTAAAACCTTTGACCAAACTATCATTTATGTTCAATACTTGCTTTACAGGAGTACCAGTATTGTTCACAGTGCAGTTATTAAAATTGATGGTATAATCCGCAGCACTGTTTTCATTATAGACATTGATGACTTTGCCAGAAGAATTGAACGTACAGTGATCGAAGGTCATCTTGGGAGAAGAGTATGTCCAAAGCGCATAATCAAGGGTGGGACAATTGAATGTGGTGTCTTTAAAGGTAGCAGACTGGTAGCCCCAGTAGCAGGTTTTGCCGTTGATCGTGCAGTCTTCCACCATCGTCTTATCCGCCCGGATAAATCCGAGATAGTCCACCGTACCAGACCGGAGTGTCATATCCTGGAACACAACTGTTCCTGCGCCATCAAAGCTGTAATCGCCGTTGTACTCTGTACCATACTTCTCCGGGGCAGGAACTTCTGCACCAATATTCCAAGCGGTTTTCTCAGCTCCCTGACCAATAAAAGTCAGTTCTTTTCCCTTAGTATGACCCTCGCTAGGAATTCCGTAAAGCGTGTAGTTTCCCTCACCCAGTTGAATAGTATCTCCGCTTTCAGCAGCGGCCACAGCCGCAGCTATCGTCTTGTAAGCCTTATCACTGTCTGTACCAACGCCTTCTTGTGTGTCATTGCCGTTTGCTGCATCGACATAAATCTTTTTCCCAGCCGTTTGCGTTTCGTCCTCTGTGGCGAAAGCGGCAGTGGGCAGTAGGGAAAACGCCATTGCCACGGCCATTAGCATGGCCACGATCTTCTTGCTCATGTCTTTCCTCCTTCGTTTTTTTCCTTTGTTTTGGGGTCTCGTGTGGTCCAACGCATCCCTCCTAAAAACGTGCCAAAAGGTATACCTTTTGACACAGGGGGTTTGTGGTTTTTGTGCAAAATCATGGAAGAATTTCCTGGCGGGTCGCTCGTCTGGCAAAGCGTCCTAAAAAACTGCACAAAAAAAGAGCCGGGAAGACGGGGCGTTGTCTGCTCGGCTCTGGGGATGGGCTGTAAAATTTTATGAAAAATACCGGTGGTTTTTTGAGTTCTTTTTTCCGACAATATTTTTGTGTTTGTCGGGCGCAGGGAGCGCCGCTCTGCCAAAATCATCCACCGCAGGCTCGGCGGGAATAACTGGGCAGAAAATGGTGGACAATATGGGGGCAAAGACAGGATATTGCATCTTTGGATATAAAATCGCAGGAAAGGTTTGAACGACTATGAAAGCTACTGGTATCGTGCGCCGCATCGACGATTAAGTTATAATAGGAGCAAGGTCAGAAAGCCTTGAAAACACTGGTGTTTCGCTGATTTTGTCCAACTTCACAAACATCCAGAGAACAAGCTGTTTGGCTGCGGTGAGCTGCAACCGCACTCTCGGAAGGAGGTCGCAGCAAATAACAAAATAATCAACGGGATAGCCCCGGTACTGTACCACGCATGAGTGGAACAATACCGGGGCTATTTTTTTATCACAACGGAGGTAACACTTATGATTCCAAATCCACTTCTGGCGTTTGACGCCTTGATGCAGGAAACGCCGTATTCCCATTTCGACAGCGGCTGCGAGGGCATCACACCGGAATGCCGTTCCTGTCGTTTTCATCGTCCACACTGGAAGTATCAGACCTGTGTCTTTCAGTTCTGCCCTTATTCTCCGATTGCGGTTTCCACACGCAAGGAAAAGCTGGGGCGGTGATACCAAATGTCAATCGTTCGATCCCAAAGAACAGAAGGCTTCACAGTCATGTCCAACAGCCACCTGAAAGACCGATCCATTTCGCTCAAGGCAAAGGGACTTCTATCGCTGATTTTGAGTCTTCCGGACGGCTGGGTCTACACAATCAAGGGGCTTGCAACACTCAGTTCCGATGGACTGGATTCCACCAGAGCGGCGCTCAAAAACCTTGAAGATCACGGCTACGTTGTCAGGCGGCAGCTTTATGACAAGAGAGGTCGATTTGCAAAATGTGAGTACACAGTTTATGAGCGTCCGCAGCGGTCTTCTCCACCAACGGGTTCACCGTTATCGGAAAAGCCGACAACGGACAATCCGTCACCGTGGAATGCGTCAACGGTAAAGCCCACGCTATTAAATACGAATGAAGAAATTACAGAAGAATCAAATACGGACTCTATGAACTATCCATCTATCAATCTTGATAGGATGGATGGGACGGATGAGCGAAGCGAATATGAGGAGCTGATTAAAGAGAACATCGGCTTCGACTACCTGATCCGGAATTATCACTATGACCGTGACCGACTTCAAGAAATTGTAGACATTATCTTGGATGTGGTTTGCTCCTGCGCAGAGACAATTCGCATCAACGGCGAAGATATTCCCGTGGCTGTGATTAAATCCCGGTATCTCAAATTGAATGACAGCCACATTGAGTATGTGATTGACTCAATGGCAAAGAACCCATCTGACATTCGGAACATCAGAGCCTATCTCCTGACGGCGCTCTACAATGCGCCTGTTACGATAGACAATTACTACTCCGCGCTGGTCAACCATGATCTCTACGGGCAGGACAAGTCTTCCCAATAATCACATAAATACGATTGCAGCATAAGAAGCTGTTTGAGCAATGCTCGGAAAGGAAAAACATGAGAAGTGCAAAAGAAACGGGTTGCTTCCCGTATGGCAGCGGTCAGGTCTGCTACATGGAGGTCTCGCCTGACGGAGCCGTTACCCAGTTATCCACGGTTGGTGAAAAACGTTCTGCCTACATAAACGCACAGGCTGGCATCAGCAAAATCTTTGCAGTGTGGCCGGGACGTTGGCGCAGCGATCTCTTCATCATTGACGATCTGGACGCTTTTTCCGAAAAGCAAAGTCTGTTCGGAAAATACAGATAACTCGGCGGAAAGGAGGATGGCTCGAATGAAAATCTTCTGTCTCAAGGGTGTGCCGCCTTAGCTGAGGCAGCATCCCCTCAATTATCTCAAGGAAAGGAGGTATCACTGCAATGCAGGATGAAGTCAACACCAAAGTTGTTGCAATCATGATCAAGGGCGGCA
>OLQC01001612.1_pt1 | contig 17424 bp, 10 predicted proteins | sample 1672471 | NCBI WGS metagenome assembly OLQC01 (sample SAMEA3136689, study PRJEB25190) | human gut metagenome | biome: human gut; feature: human-associated habitat; material: faeces | place: Austria | collected 2013
ATACTTACTTTGTTATATAGTACTTATTCCTCTTGGAATACTAGGCTATAGATTATATATAAATACTAAGAAGGATACTACTTTATCTATATATGATTTATATTATAATATTAATAATAATGATTTAAATATTCAAAAACTTGGAGTTATTTCTTCATTTGAACTTGATTTATATAGAACAATATTTGGTTTTGAAGATAAAGTAATTAATGTTAATTTTGAAGATAATTCTAATAAAGAAGATGAAATATTTTTATACGATAAGAATATACTTGACTTAGATATTGATAATAACATAGATAGTAATATAAAATTATATATCGAGAATTATCCTGGTACTAGTAAAAATAAATATACTGGTATATTTAAAGATAAAAATCTTGTCTTTGTAGTAGCAGAATCTTTTAGTACTATTGGTGTAAGGGAAGATTTAACTCCAACATTATATAAACTTACTAATAATGGTTTTGTATTTAATAATTATTATGTACCTTATTTTCTAAGTACAATAGGAGGAGAATTTCAAGCAGATACTGCTTTATATCCTAGTATTAATTCACTTAGTATATGGAGAAGTGGTAATAATAGTTTTCCATATGGACTTGGTAATAGTTTTAATAATATTAATTATAATACTTATGCTTATCATAATCATAGCGGTTATTTTCAAGATAGATATAAATACTTAAAGGCAATAGGTTTTAATAACTTTAAGGCTTGTGCTATGGGACTTGATATTAACTGCGATGTATGGCCAGAGAGCGATATTGAAATGATAGAAAAGACTTATACTGACTATATTGATAGTGATAAACCATTTATGGCTTATTATATGACAGTATCAGGTCATATGGAATATAATTTCTTTGGTAATAATATTGCTAGTAAAAATAAGTCACTAGTAGATAATCTTAATCTTAGTACTTCAGCATCAGCATATCTTGCTACCCAAATAGAACTAGACAGAGCTTTAGAACTTTTAATTAACAGGCTAGAGGAGGCTAATAAACTAGATGATACAGTAATTATTTTAACCGCAGATCATTATCCTTATGCTTTATCTCTAGAGGAAATGAATGAGTTATCTACTTTTAAAAGAGATAATCTATTTGAAATAAATCATAACTCTTTAATTATTTGGAATAACAAGTTAAATAGAGTAGAGATAGACAAAGTTGGTATGTCAATAGATGCTCTTCCAACAGTATATAATTTGTTTGGAATTGAATATGATTCGCGTCTTTTTGCTGGTACTGATCTTCTATCAAATAGTGAAGGCTTGGTAATTCTTAGCAATAGGTCTTGGATAACTGACAAAGGAAAATATAATAGTATTACTAATGAGTATATTGGTATTGGTGATGTTGATTATGTCAACAATATTAATAAAACTATACAGAATAAGATTTCTTTTAGTAGGAGTATGATTACTAATAATGGATATAAGTATATTAAAATAAAAGAAAAGTAGGAATTACTTTTCTTTATTTTATTACTAGTTTTTTTACTTTTTTACTATCTTTTCCACATTCATCCCAAAAGTCTTTTTGCTCAAATAGTATTTCTTCTGGTTCAAAATATACTATATTACCTTTACTATCAGAATATATATCTAAGAAGTATCCTCCAACTATATTGGATAATCCTTGTTTTTGTTGAAACTGGGTTTTACTACATAAACTTGGCACTTCAATACATCTAACATTACGATATACAAAGAAATAACTTTTATGATAATGTCCTATTAAAAGTACTTTTGGTTTATGTCCTGACTCTAATATCTCGATTCTTTTTTGTGGCTTATAAGATAATGATTGAGAAGAACCTCCACCTGGGTGATCCATAACAAACTTTATACCATTGATATTTGTAACAGCAGTATCTTGACCAAGATATATCATATCGTCACGACATCTAGATACCCATTCATTAACTGTAGCACCACCATTTTTGTAATGGGTCTCATCATGACTACCTAGGATATAGTAGGTGGTGATATCTTTTACTTTGGGATACATATCGACAACATAACTTGCTTGCTCATCAAAGTTATGTAGAAATTGCTGTCTAGGTTGCTCTGGTCTATTAGGATAATTTCCATCTACTATATCTCCACAGTGGAGCATGGTAGTAATACCACGATTATATGCTTCTTCATAGAAGTAATTTACTAGATGAAGTTGCTGATGGATATTACCAAAGTGTGTATCAGAAACAACACCAATTTCTGTATGAGTAAGTTCATCACTATTTATATCTATTTTGGTATTATTTATTATTTTAGGAGTACTTTTTTTAAATACTAGAATATTATTTTTATTTTCAATATTTATTTCTTTACCATATATTTTACATAGTTCTATTAAACCAATTAATTCAGAATAACTGAAATGAAATTTATCCATAAATGTTTCTATTTGCATATCGTTTTTCATATAACGATACATTTTATTTACATAGATATAGTCTATTTTTTTTGTTTCTTCCATTATTTTTCCTCCTTAGTTAGTTTTAATATTTTTGGTTTCTTATAATCATCTTTATTTGTTACATAATATACAGATTCCATTGCTTTAACTGATTCTAAATATCCTTTATTATCTGTTCTTATTGTTATGTACCAAGCACCAATAGTGTTTGAATATCTTCTATCTAACATTTCTTTAGTAGTGGCACAGACACTTGGTACTGAGATGCAATCTACTTCACGATATTTAAATTTTTCCATTTGTAGGAGACCTCCATATAACATAATATTGGGTTTGTCTTCACTTCTAAAAGAGTCTACTTGTTGTTGCGGTCTATATGATACAGTATATGTTTTATTTAGTTTTGAATTAAATAATAGTACTTTGGTTTTATCTATGTTTATAATACAAGAATTACTGCCTAGATAAATCATATCCTGTCTTATATCACTAATTCTTTTGCCTATATTTATTTTATTGGCTTTAAGATGTCTTTCATCTCTAGCCCCAGTTATGAAATATGTTTTCATTCCTTCTATTTCTGGATAGTACTTGGTTATATAGTCTATTTGTCTTAATGAGTCATCTAGAAAGTATGTATCAGCATAGATATTTGTGATAGGGTATATACCAGCGGATATATTGCCACAGTGGAAAATATTGTTGTATCCCATACTTATTCCTTTGGCACATATATCGTTTAGTATTGATAATTGCTGATACTTTGAACCAAAGTAGGTATCAGATATGGCCATGAATTTAAATTCGTTGTTATTATCTGTTTTTAAGTTGTAAGAGTATTCTTCAGTTACCTCTCTTTCTCCATTATTAAACATATAGATATCATCATCAAACATTTTGGTAACAATGTTTATGCCACTATTACGTAATTCGTTAACTAATGATAATACCTGAAAGGAATTGAGCTTTAATGTTCTACATACCTCTGATAGACTTATTTCTTTTGAACATAACTCTTTGAATTTTTCTAATAGTTCTGTATTCATATTTGCCTCCTTATAATAAAAAAATAGGGCGTAAAAGAAAGTACGCTCTATTTTAACAGAAAATGTGAAGTGAATAGGTTTTTATCTTTGTGATTAATATTAAGCATTTTTATCACTTCCCTCTACTATAATTTTATTTTATCAAAATTATATTATTATTGCAAGTTATTTATTATTATTTTTTTTATTATGCTTACTATAAACCTTATTCTAAGCCTTATTAGTGTTATTCTTAGATATTTTTTACTAGATCAAAAGTATATCCTTTTTCTTTCATAGTTTTAATAAAATTTTCTAGTGCTAGATAGTTTCCTTTGCTAGTGGGATGTAGTAAGAATATTGCTCCATTATGTACTCTTTCTATCATAGAAGTAAGTGCTTCTTCTTTAGTTAATTTATCATCCCAATCTTTATATGCTGAGCTCCAAAAGTAAGTACTATAACCTAAATCTTTCATTATATTTAAGCTTCTTTTTGAAAATTCTCCTCGTGGTTCTCTATATATTTTATCCATTTCTCTACCAGTAACTTCTTTAAAAGTATCTTCTACTGAAATTATTTCTTCTAAATATTTAGAGAAGTTTTCTTTAGAGGCTAAGCTAGGCATGGATAGGTGAGAAGCAGTATGATTACCGATAGAATGACCACTATCTAACATTTTATTTATTAGTTCTTTGTTATTTTTAATATAGTTTTTACATAGAAAGAATGTTCCTTTAACATTATTATTATTTAATACTTCTACTATTTGAGGTAAGTATGATGTCATGGTTCCTTCATCAAAAGTTAGATAAATTACTTTTTTATCAGGACCCATAGCATAAGCATTATATTTTTTAAGTTCTTCATTTGAAATATCAGTATTTGGTCTATTACCATCTTTTTTATTATTTGTTCCCCAACTTAGGGTCTTGTTATCTATATTGTTGTATTCTTTCTTATAAGTAAAATCTTTTGTTAATTTTACTTTAACAAATCTTTTTACTTCAATACTATTTCCTTTAGAATTAGTTACTTTATATATTATTTCATAAGTACCAGGCATACTTTCATTAACATTATTTTTAACTTCTACTTTATTTGTTATATCTTTATCTTTACTATCATAAGCAGTATATCCTAGTTCAGTATATTTATCACCAATGTTTATATTAATAATGGTATTTCCTGATAGTTTAATTTTTGGATAACTACTTGGTTTCTCTTTGCTAGTATTACTATATATTAAATAATAAATAAAGAAACTTAGTAATAATACTAATAATACAATGGAAAATATAATTATATATAATTTTAATTTTTTTATAATATCACTTCTTTCTTTACTTAAATTATATTTATATTACTGCTTATATAGAAGTGGAAAATAAACTATTATTATAATTAGTAAAATAATATTGTCATAAGTTATTATGAGGAGGGGTATTATGATTGATCCTTATAAAAAGATTACTACTGATACAGAATGCTTGAAAAAGAGATGTTTATGTACTCCAGTTATTGTTGGGCCAACAGGACCTCAGGGTCCAACAGGACCGGCAGGACCAGCCACTATTAGTGTGGGCACTACTGTTACTGGTGATCCAGGAGAAAGTGCTAGTGTGACTAATAGCGGTACCGATACGAATGCCATTTTGGATTTTGTAATACCACAAGGTCAAAAAGGTAATGATGGTATTGGAGATACTATTTTTGTAAGAAGTACTACAACTGGTGAAGCTGGAACTGAGGCTAAGGTTATTGATAATAAAGTTAATAATACACATGTTCTTGATTTTGTTATACCAAAGGGTCCAATTGGACCTGCTGGACCCACATTATTTAGGTCAGCATACTTAGTAACTTTTAATGCTGATAAATCAGATACTGGCGTACCAGTAGAGCCTGAAGCAAGATTACCAATAAGTAGATTGGAACTTGATGTTAGTAATTTACTTGAATTAGATGAAAAAGAAGGTTTAATTAAGTTTAATGTAGCTGGATATTATAGAATATTTTTTACTGTTAGTGCATACCCGTCAGTAAATGATGTTGAATTTGATCCAACTAAAGACATAGTATCAATAGGTTTTAAAGAAAGAAACACTGATAATGTTTATTTGGGAGTAGGACAGTGGGTATATAATGCTGAACCGGTAGAATTATCGGCTTGTGGCATAATAGCGGTAGTAGATACTGCAGTTACTTATGAACTATCTAATTTAGGTAAATATAAAATATTTTTACAAACTCCAGATTTAACTAATCTCTCATCAAAATCATATTTTAGTAATTCATTAGTAACTTTGGTAATTGATTATTTAGGAAAACAAGGTGCTTAATATGAATAAATATAAAGTATGTGTATATGGAATATGTAAAAATGAGGAAAAGTTTGTTAAAAGATGGTATGAGTCTATGAAGGAAGCGGATGCTATATTCGTATTAGATACAGGTTCTACAGATAATACAGTTAAATTATTAAAAGAATTTGGAGTAAATGTAAGAACCTCTAAAATAGAACCATGGAGATTTGATGTTGCAAGAAACAAATCACTAGATTTAATTCCAGATGATTACGATATTTGTGTATGTACAGACTTAGACGAAGTATTCGAAAAAGGATGGAGAAAGTATCTTGAAGATAGTTGGGTAGGATCCACTAGCAGGGCAAGATATAATTACAATTGGAGTTTAGATGATAATAATAGACCTTTGGTTAATTTTTATACTGATAAGATACATCAAAGAAAAAATTATAAATGGACACATCCAGTACATGAAGTACTTACTTTTCTAGGAGATAAAGAAAATATTATTACTATTGACAATATTGTATTAAATCATTATTCTGATAAATCTAAATCTAGAGGCAGTTACTTACCATTACTAGAATTATCTGTAAAGGAAGATCCTAATGATGATAGGAATATGCATTATTTAGGTAGAGAATATATGTATTATGGTAAATGGAATGAATGTATAGATACACTAATTAAACATTTAAATTTAAAATCTTCAACTTGGAAAGATGAAAGATGTGCTTCAATGAGATTTATTGCTAGATCATACAAAAAATTAGGAAGAGTAGAAGAATCTAGAATGTGGTATGATAAAGCAATAAATGAAGCACCATATTTAAGAGATTCTTATGTAGAAAGAGGTATTTTAGAGTATGAGTTAGATAATTATAAAGAAGCCTCTAAATATTTAAATGATGCTTTGAATATAAATAGTCATGAGAAGACTTATATTAATGAAATATTTAGTTGGGATAATACTATTTATGATATGCTTTCTATTTGTATGTTTTATTTGAATAGAATAGATGAATCGTTATTTTATATAGATAAAGCTATAGATATGGAACCAAATAATGAAAGACTTATTAATAATAAAAAGATAATAAAAAGGTATAAAGAAAATAATAATAGTATTTGATATTAGTTAAGTATTTAGTACTGGCTTATATATGATAGACTTTGTTTTAAGACTATTGCTTAAAACAACACAGCAAGACTTAACTTGTTAAGGCTAGGTGTGCTAATAATATAAAAAAACTAACCAAAAAAGGTTAGTTTAATTTTTATTTATGGAGGACCCAGTCAGATTCGAACCAACGATCAGGGAGTTGCAGTCCCTTGCCTTAACCAGCTTGGCTATGGGTCCATAGAACATACTAATTATAGCAAAATAAATATATTTATTCAATATATTTTATGGAAAAAAATAAAAAAGTTGCAAAATAAATATATTTATGAGATAATGTATAAGTATTTTGTGAGAGAAATGTGGTGATAAAATGGAAAGATTACAAAAGAAAATAGCAGGTCTTGGTTATTGCTCAAGAAGAAAAGCCGAAGAACTTATTACTAAGGGTTTAGTTGAAGTAAATGGTGAAGTAGTTACTAAACTTGGTACTACGGTTAAACCAGGGGATATTATTGTAGTAGAAGGAAATATTTTAGATACTAATAAAAATTATGAATATTATTTACTTAATAAACCTAAAGGAGTTGTTACTACTACTAGTGATGAAAAGGGTAGAACAACAGTAGTAGATTTAATTGATACTACTACTAGAATATATCCAGTAGGTAGATTAGACTATGATACTACAGGTATACTTATACTTACAAATGATGGAGAACTTGCTAATTTACTTATGAGACCAGACTCTTTAGTAGATAAAACTTATATTGCTAAGGTAGAAGGAATAGTTACTATACCTAGTCTTCAGAAATTAAGAAATGGTGTTATTATTGATGAGGTTAAGACTAAGAAAGCAAGAGTAAGACTAAAAAGTTATGATAAAAAGAAGAATACTTCAGTAGTGGAAATAACTATTCATGAAGGTAAAAACCATCAAATTAAGAAGATGCTTGAGTCAGTTGGCAATAAAGTTATTAAACTAAGAAGAGAAAGATATGCTAATTTAAATTTAAAAGGTCTTATGCCAGGAGAGTATAGACCACTTACTATAAAAGAAGTAAAAATACTATATAGTTTGTGTAAAAAGTAGTAATACTTGACAAAGGCAAACAAATGTGCTAAAATATGTGTCATTCAAAGGGGGATTTGAATTATGAATATGGAAAAAATTAATATAAATTCTATGGATTATAGAAAATTATCTAAGGAAGATAAATTAAAAGTAGTTAGATTTAAAATTAACAAGTTATTAAGTGATACTAGTTCAAGTAAAGCATATGAATACTATAATGGTAAAAAAGTAGGAGTGCCAAAAGATAAGCTAGGTATATTTAAAGACTTATGCGAAAGAGAAAAAAATCTTTCTAAATATGTAACTATTTCAGAAGAGCCAGTAATGGAGAGACCTACTATAAAGGCTGAAGTAGTTGAAGATGAGAAAAAAACTTCTAGTAAGAATATTAATGAAATGGATTTAGAAGAAATTAATAATAGGATTAAATATATTAAAAAGTATTTATATGAAATGACAAACTTATATAAGAAAGATGAATATAAGAATGCTAAGATAATTAAAATACAAGGATATGATAGTAATTCTGCTTATATACCTTATAGTAAATTAGGTGATTATAAGACATTATATAAATACTTAAAATTACTTGAAATGAAAAAAAGAGAACTTGAAAGTATTGAAGTAAAACTTACTGAAATATCTAATGATAAAAAAGAAGATTTTTATGAGTATTTAACTGAAGATGATAATCCATATGAAACTGGTTATATGCAGTTTACTACGGGTTATACCGCTAAAAAGGATACTCCTGTAGTGGAAAGTACTAGTGTTAAATCTAATGATATTACTAGTGTTAAATCTAATGATACTACTAGTGTTAAATCTAATAATGAATGTAAAGAATTAATGGTTATTGATAATAAAGATAATAAAAAGGAAAAGACAGGCTTTGGTAAAAAGATTCTTGGTTTCCTTGCAGGTACTGCTATAATTGGTGGTATATGTAAAGGCGCTAAATGGGTTGGTAATAAATTTAAAAATGGTTTTAATAAAGTTAAAAATGAGACTAAAGAAGTTAGTGAGATACTTAGAAAGAATAAAGTTAAAACTGCTATCTGTGCCTGGATAGTTGCTGCCACTGCTGTTGTATGTAGTTTCTTACCTAAGAGTCAAAGTAAAAAATATAAACCTGATGATATAGTAAAACCTACTTCTGTAGTAGAGACAATTGAACCTTCTACTAAAAAAGATGATATTATTATTGATGAACCAGTTATTGAAGAACCAACTGAAGTAGTTACTGAAAATAAAGAATATAATCTAGGAGAGAGTGTTAATATTAAAGATAATTCATATATTTATACTAACTCTTATGATGCTACAGATAGTACTAATAAATGTACACCATACTATAATGGATCTTATGATAGAGAAGTAATGGGAGTTACTTATGAATTAGATGGAAATCTTTATACTATCTATAGAGATGATATGAATGCTAGTGAAAAAGTAAATGAATTAATAAGTAAAGGTGCTAAACAAACAGCTGTTTTAGTAGTTCGTAGTGATCTAGTTAATACTGGTGATTATGAAGGTTACTATAATATTGATTCAATAAAAAGAGTAAGAACTAGATAATAATTATATAAGGAAATAGATGAAACTTAGCAGTTTCATCTATTTTATTTGACTTTTTATAGTTTTTCTGCTATTATAATGGCAGTTAATGGGGGATATGATGATTTTTAAACTATATGAAAGTAAGGAAAAATGTAGAGCTAAAAGATTTCATGATACTACGGAAATTTATTTAAGTAGATTTAGTGATTTGTTTGTTGAAGATGGAATAAAGAAAATAGTAATTGATAGTATGACTTTATTTTTGTTTAGTGATAATGATAGCTTATTAAATGATATGTATGAAGCAGTAGTTAATAATTATGATTATAATAAGATTATCGAAATATTAAATAAAAATGATGTTATATTCTTTTCTTTGGCAATGCAGGCTATTAATTATGGAAAAAGAACATATAATTTAATAAAAAATATTGATGACTGCAAAGAAATACATTTTAGTTGTAATAAAGATAATTTACTTGAAGTTTTATCATTGTGTGAGAAGATAAATGTTCCGGTTGTAATAGATGGTACATTAATTTCCCTTGAGGAATATCAAAAAATACTTGAAGGATATGATTTGAGTAAAATAGATAGTAAAAACATTTTTATTCATTATCAAGAATATGGCGGAGATATTGATATTAATACTTTGTATGATACTTCTTGCCAAATAAACTATATTACTAAGAAAATCAAGAAATATAATTTATCATCATTAGAAAAAGTAATAATGGTATATGACATAGTAAAAAATAACTTTTATCATAAAGAAGAAAAAAATGAAAATTATTTAATTTCTAGGTCTTTAGACAATGTATTAAATTCTGATTATATTGTTTGTGTTGGATACATTGCTATTGTTAATGCTATGTTAAAAAATTTAAACATTAATGCTAGAACTATAATATGTAAAACTAAAAAAGAAAAACACTGCAGAAGTATAATTTATTTAATAGATAAAAAATATAATATTGATGGAGTATATGTTTTAGATCCAACATGGGATAGTAAAAGAAATAATATAGAAGATACAATAGACAAATATAACTATTTCCTAATACCTATTGAAATCGCCGAAAAAACTGCATTAACTGAATTAATGCCAATTATAAATATGTCTTTAAGTGATTTGGTTTTACTTGAAAATGATTTTGAAGATTCTCTTTGTACTAATGAAGAGAAAATGATAAAAAAAATTAAGATGCAGTATTATTTAGAAATGCTATTTCTATTAATTGGTAATGATAATTATGAAAATTTTATTCAAAATATATGTGTTTATGATTTCTTAAGCAATGAAGATAAGGAAAAAATAAAATATACTTATGACGATATGATTAATAAATGTATGGTTAATGATATAAATGTAGAAACATTCATAAAGGCATTATATAATACTAAAAAAATAGAATACTATCTAAATGATGATAAATTACCTGAAGAATGTAGTTCTAGATTAGAACTTCCTAGTACTGATAGCATTGATATTTCTGGTATTAAAGACTCTGCTCTTACAAGATACTATAAGATAGAAAAATTAAAGAAAGCTAAAAAGAATGATTTTGAAAGTTTAGTTTGTTATCTCTTGTATGAAGAACATTTAAATGAGTATTTATCTTCAAATATAGGAAAAATAATATCTTCAAGTACTAATGATGGTATTAAGAGGGATATGCTTAATATGAGATTACTTAAAACATTAAAAAGAGAAAAAGTAAGAAAAGAGATTGACAATAGATAATATTTTGAATATAATTAATGTATAAAAACAAAAGAAAGAGACGATATATTAAGATATTTGTAGAGAGTTAGTGGCTGGTGGAAACTAATAAGATGCTTAATATATAGATCACTCTTGATGTGTTACTTTGAATAGTTAGAAGTAACCGGGAATAACCCGTTATCAAAATATGAGTGCACTATCAGTGAAACAAGGTGGTACCGCGAAGTATTTCGTCCTTGTACTGGTGGTGTTTTTTCTTTAGAAGGAGGAATTATGGAATTTAAAGAATTAGAAAAAGGAAAAATAAGCGAAGTAGAAGGTAAAATACTTACTAAATGGAAAGAAGAAAATATTCTAGAAAAGACTATTGAAAATAGAAAAGATAATGAAACCTGGGTATTTTATGATGGACCAATATATGCTAATGCTAAACCTGGTATACATCATGTTTTGGCTAAAACTATTAAAGATTCTTTCTGTAAGTATAAAACTATGAAAGGGTATAAGGTACTTAGAAAGATAGGACTTGATACTCATGGTCTTCCTATTGAAGTTAATGTTGAAAAGAAACTTGGTTTTAAGACTAAGGCTGATATTGAAAAGTTTGGTATTGAGAATTTCTGCAGGGAATGTAATAATGCTACCGCTTTGAATATAGATGAAGTTAATTTACTTACTGATAATATGGGACAATTTATTGATAGTAGGCATCCTTATGTTACTTGTAGTAATGAGTTTATTGAAAGTGAATGGTGGCTAATTAAAGAAATAGATAAGAAAGGACTTATTTACTATGGTAATAAAGTACTTCCTTATTGTCCTAGATGTGGTACTGAATTATCTGCGAATGAAGTGGGTCAGGGATATCAAGAAGATAGTGTTAATACTGTTATTGTACCATTTAAAATTAAGGATAGTGATACTTACTTCTTAGTTTGGACTACTACTCCTTGGACTCTTATGGCTAATGTTGCTCTTTGTGTTAATCCAGATTTAGAGTACATAAAAGTATCTTCAATGGGATATAAATTTATTGTAGCTAAAAGTCTTGCTAATAAGGTTTTGGGTGATGATTTTGAAGTGCTTGAAACATACAAGGGGACTGATTTAGTAGGTACTAATTATGAACGATTAATGCCATTTGCAGAAGTTGAAGGTAAATGTTTTGAAGTAGTCGCAGACTCTTATGTTACTAGTGAAGATGGTACTGGTATTGTACATATTGCTCCTGCTTATGGAGATGATGATAATAGAGTGTGCAAAGAAAATGGTATTGGTTTTGTTAATCCTGTAGGAAAAGATGGCTGCTATACTACTGGCCCTTGGAAAGGTACTTTAGTTACTGATAAGGATCTTGAAATAGAAATCATTAAGTGGTTAAAAGAAAATGATAAGTTATTTAAGAAGATTAAACTTACACATGATTATCCTCACTGCTGGAGATGTCATAGTCCACTTATATATTATTCTAAACCGGCTTGGTATATTAGAACTACTGAATACAAAGATAAGATTCTTGAGGCCAATAAGACTGTTAGTTGGCATCCTGATTATGTTGGTACAAAGAGATTTAATAACTGGCTTGAGAATATGGTAGACTGGGGTATATCTAGAAATAGATACTGGGGATGTCCTATGCCTATATGGATATGTTCTTCATGTGGTGAAAAGCATGTAATTGGTAGCATAAAAGAACTTGATGATATGAAAGTAGGAGACATAGATGTTAAGAATATGGAACTTCATAGACCATATATAGATGAAGTACATATTAAATGTCCTAAATGTAATGGAATTATGAATAGAGTAACTGATGTTATGGATGTTTGGTTTGATTCTGGTGCTATGCCTTATGCTCAATTTCATTATCCATTTGAAAATAAAGAGTTATTTGAAAGTCAGTTTCCAGCAGACTTTATCGCCGAAGGTGTCGATCAAACAAGAGGATGGTTTAACTCACTTATTTGTATATCTACGATAGTATCTGGAGTATCTAGTTTTAAGAATGTTGTTGTAAATGATATGGTATTAGATAGTAATGGTAAGAAGATGAGTAAATCTACTGGTAATATAATTGATCCTATTAAGATTATGGAAGAATATGGTGCAGATACTGTTAGATGGTATATGTTATATGCTTCTCCAGTATGGACTCCTTTAAAGTTTGATGTTGAAGGATTAAAAGAGGTTCACTCTAAGTTCTTTAATCCACTTCGTAATAGTTATAATTTCTTTGCAATATACGCTAATGCAGATAAGATAACTGATATTAATACTTGCAGAGTAGAATATAATGATAGAGAAGACATTGATAAGTGGTTATTATCTAAGTATAATAAACTTATTAAAGAAGTAACTGAAGCTTATGATGAATATGATTTAAATAAAGTAGTTAAATTAATTACTGACTTTACTTCAATTGATTTATCTAATTGGTATATTAGAAGAAATAGAGATAGATTCTGGGACAATTTAATGACTACTTCAAAAAAGAGTGTATATATGACTACTTATGAAGTACTAGAGGGATTATCTAAGTTAATTGCTCCAATAGCTAGTTATACTGCTGAAGAGATATATACTAATTTGACTGGTAATATTTCTGTTCATTTAAGTGATTTCCCAATATGTAATGAAGAGTTAATTGACTTAAAACTTGAAGAAAAAATGGACTTAGTAAGAGATTTAATTAGTATAGGTAGAAATGTTCGTGAGGAATCTAAGATAAAGGTAAGACAACCTATTAGTGAGATTTTACTTGATAAGAAGAAAGAGAAGGTTATTGGGGAACTTACTAGTCTAATTAAAGAAGAACTTAATGTTAAAGAAGTTATTTATACTGATGATTTATCTACTTATATGAACTTTATGGTTAAACCTAACTTTAAGGAAGTCGGTAAGATATTTGGTAAGAATATTAAAGAGTTTTCTGATAAGTTATTAGAATTATCTAATGAAGATATTAATAAATTAGAAAACAATGAAAGTATTAAGATGTCTATAGATAATACTACTTATGATATTACTAAGGATATGGTAGATATTAGAATATCTAGTAAAGAGGGCTTTAAAGCAATGGTTGTAGGTAATAACTTTGTTATACTAAATACTGTTATTACTAAAGAATTAGAAAATGAAGGTCTTGCTAGAGAGACTATATCTAAGGTACAACAATTAAGAAAGACTATGAACTTTGATATTACTGATAGAATTAATATGTATATAGATGCTACTAGTGAGTATAAAGAGAATATTAAAGATTACTTAGATATGATTAAAGATGAGACTTTGACTATTGATGTTTATGATAAAGATGGTATTGAAGATAAAGTAAATATTAATGATTATGAAGTTGGCTTTGTATTAGAAAAAGTAAGTACTAAATAATAAATAAAGACTATTAAAAGTTAATTACTAATTTTTAATGGTCTTTTTTATGAATATGGTATTAACCAGTTGTTAACTTTATAGACAAATTTTTTTATTCTGTTATAATTATACTAGGGTGTGATATAATGATAGAGTTAGAAAATATCGATGGTGTTGGTCCTAAAACTAAGGAACTATTAAATAAACTTAAAATTAATAATGGTGAAGATTTATTATATTATTATCCATATAGGTATGATGTAATAAAAAGAACTGATATGAATATTTTAAATGATGGTGACAAGATAGTTATAGATGGTATAGTAGAGGGACAACCAACAGTTATATTTATTAATAAGAGTTTAAAGAAACTGATATTTAGAATTAATACTAAGACAATGATAATCAACATTACAGTATATAATAAAGTATATTTACATCAAGAGTTAAAGTGTGGTAAAGAGGTAACTATAATTGGTAAATATCATAAACTTAAGAATACTATAGTGGCTTCGGATGTTAGATTTGGCCTTTTACCTCCAGGAGCTAAGATAGAACCTATTTATTATACTACCGAAGGTTTAACTATAAAGCAAATATCTAAGTTTGTATCTTATGTACTTAATAATGAGGAATACCATGTTCATTCTTTAATACCAACATATCTTGAGGATAAATATAATTTACTTTCTAAGAAAGATGCTATATATAATGTTCATATACCTGAAGATATTGTTACTTTAAAGAAGGCAAGACAAAGAATTAAATATGAAGAGTTATTTATGTATATGTTAAAGATTAGGTATTTAAAACAAAAGATAGAATCTGATGATACTGCGATAGAGAGAGTACTTGATTATGATAAGATTAATAAGTTTATTGATAATCTACCATATAAACTTACTTTAGATCAAAGTAGTAGTATTAAAGAGATACTTAAGGATTTAGAATCTAAGAAGAGAATGAATAGATTACTTCAAGGAGATGTTGGCTCTGGTAAAACAATAGTGGCATTTATTGCGATATATGCTAATTATTTATCTAAGTATCAATCTGCTTTAATGGCTCCTACTGAGATATTAGCGGGCCAACACTATGAAGATGCTCTTAAGATATTTAGTAAGTATAAACTTAAAATAGCACTTCTTACTTCTAGTACTAGTGCTAAAGATAAGAAAGAAATATATGATAATCTAGAGCTTGGTAAAATTGATTTAATTATTGGTACGCAAGCTTTAATTCAAGATAAGGTTAAATTTAAGAAACTAGGTCTTGTCGTAACTGATGAACAACATCGTTTTGGTGTAAATCAGAGAAATTCTTTTAAAGGAAAGGGTATTAGTCCAGATGTACTATCTATGAGTGCTACTCCTATTCCTAGAAGTTATGCTTTAACTATATATGGTGATACTGATGTATCTTCAATTAAAACTAAACCTATAGGTAGAAAAGAAGTTATTACATACTTTAAGAAAGAAAAAGATATTACTGAAGTATTAGAGATGATGAAGAGAGAACTTGATAATAATCATCAGATATATGTAGTGGCTCCAATGATTGAGGGAGATGAAGAGAACTTAGAATCTGTTAAAGATTTAGAGGAGAAGATGAATAAGGCCTTTGGTAAGATAAGTAAGATTGGTATTATTCATGGTAAACTTGATAATAAAGAAAAGAATAAAGTAATGAATGACTTTGAAAATAATAAGATTAATATATTAATATCTACGACAGTTATTGAAGTTGGTGTTAATGTGCCTAATGCTTCAATGATAGTTATATTTAATGCTAATATGTTTGGTTTATCTACATTACATCAATTAAGAGGTAGAGTAGGAAGAAGTGATATTCAAAGTTATTGTGTTTTAGTGGCTAAAGAATCTGAAGAGAGACTTCGTCTTTTGGAAAAGACTTCTGATGGTTTTGAAATCAGTGAGTATGATTTTCAAAATAGAGGAGAAGGAGATTTATTTGGTATTAAACAAAGTGGTGAATTAGTACTTAAGATGGCTAATATTAGAAGGGATTTTAAGATGTTATTAAAGGCTAAAGAAGATGCTGAAGAGTTTATTAATATATTATTTACTTTTGAATCTAATCCTGAATATGAGCCTATATTTAATGAATTAAAAAAGATTGAAGACCTAGATTAATTGGTATATGAAAAATATTTTTAAATAAATTTTTAAAAAAGTATTGTAATTTATTTAAAAATAATGAATTAATTAGATAAAAGTTTTAGAAAAAGCATAATATTTTATAAAATATACAAAAAAAGGCGAAAAGTTAAAAATAATATTATTTTCTATTTACAGACTAGCACAAATTGAAATATAATTTTCTAAAGGATAAAATTATGTACTCTTAGGAGGACAAGTATGTCAGATAAATTTGAAAATCAAATCTTTAGAAAAATAAATGAGGATTTTGATAAAAAAAATAGGAAATATATTAAGGAAAATTTAATAAAATATGATGAGAAGAAATATGTTGAGAAATTCGCAGAGCAGTATTCATTTGAGTATGGTTTTACATCAGATTATCCTTCAATGGATAATGTAGAACTGGCTGAAGGCTATGATGCAATATCAATAATAACCAATCCCATGTACCCGGAAATACTTAATGCATTTCATAAGAAGGGAGTTAAGTACATATCAACAAGAAGCATAGGTTATGAGCATATTGATATTAAGTATGCACATTCAATAGGTATGAGAGCAGCCCACGTAGTGTATTCACCAAATAGTGTTGCGAATTATGCGATTATGCTTATGCTTATGGCCTGTCGCAATATGCCTTGGATAA
>OLQC01001619.1_pt1 | contig 17373 bp, 13 predicted proteins | sample 1672471 | NCBI WGS metagenome assembly OLQC01 (sample SAMEA3136689, study PRJEB25190) | human gut metagenome | biome: human gut; feature: human-associated habitat; material: faeces | place: Austria | collected 2013
GGATACCGGAGTCCGAAGGAATTCACCGAACAGGGACTCGTCCTCTAAGAAACCGCCCAACGCACCGTTGCCAATCCAGGCTGCGCCGCGCGGAGCGCGAGGACCGGCTCGACACGGAGCTCCGGCAGATCGCCAAGGCGAGGCTCCTGATCATCGACGAGTTCGGCTACATGCCGATCGACGAGGAGGGTTCCAGGCTCCTGTTCCAGGTCATATCGGATTCCTACGAGACCCGGAGCGTGGTCTACACCACGAACATCGAGTTCTCCGGCTGGGGACGCGTGCTCGGCGACAAGAACATGGCCGCCGCGTTGATCGACCGCACCGTGCACCACGGCAGGCTCGCCGGATTCGAGGGAGGCTCCTACCGCAGCGAGCACGCCCTCATGACCAGATAACCAAGAAAAAGGGCGGCGGGTTCCGACGGCGCAGTTTCCGCTGGAAGCCAGCCGCCTATGCTGCTGAAAAATAGTGCCCATACTGTGGACGCCAATTTGCAGAAACACACGACAAGCCACTGCTTCGCTTCGACTCCGGCGAAGTCCGCGCTTTCGGCACCCCATGGCGCGGCAAGCATGTCCTCGGTTCGAACATTAGCGCCCCGTGGCCGGAATATGTCTCATCAAACAGGCTCCGGACAACCACATCGAACACGTGAACAGCATACAGGGACTCCCCCTAGCTTCTTCAACAAAGCTACAGACCCAAAACACGCAGGGCGCACAGTCGTACCTGGATATGGCCATTCAATTGACGAAGCAGATTCCGCTATGGGAACTCAGCTGCACACCGACTATCGAAGCGGCCCGGCTTTCCTATACGACCATGAGCAGGCAATCTGCAACGAAGCATGGAGAAAACAATGACTAATCATCGTTCCATCCGGTATGTATGCCGAATGCCAGTGCAAAAATTGGCGATGTCACGCAGATTTATTTTGATGAAAAGGCAATAAGTTTCAATTATCATACAATTCTTCTAGCAGCAGACATTGCAGTCTCAAGAAAAGCAACTATTTCAGAAGGACATTCTTTAATATCAAGCTTATGCACAGCCAACCGATACGCCATCTCGTTCTTTTTATTCCTGTTCTTATCTATGTTAAGTTCATCACAAGATTGGGATAAGGCATCTTCCCAACCGAGCCATTTTTGTTTCATGAACTCTTCGAGATTATCTTCAACGACAAAAATAGTATTATTGGAATATAGACCCGCTTGCGGCCATCGACAATCAACACATTCTTCCTCAATTCTAAAATACTGAGACATACAGTCATTTTCTTTAGCCATACCACTTACATCGCCAGTTTTTTTAGATTGATCATTATCAAACATCACTAACGAAGTAATACCAAATTTATCAAGGATAGCATGAAGCTTAGGAATATTAGGCTTGCCGATTGCTGGTAGGATTTGTATTCCATATTTTCCCAATGCCATGGTAGAAGAAAGCTGTATATTATCCTCAAAATATCGGTTAGCAACTTCTTCGAGAATCGCCTTGTCAGACGAACCTTCTACTAGGATGACCACATTTGAAAAAAGTGCAGAGGATAAATCATTGCAAATGATATGTCCCATGGATGTTTTAATCGATTTTTGTCCTGATGCCCTAAGCTTTTCGTCGACTTCTTTCTCCACCACATTGTATAATTTGACTGTTGTATTTTTTCCATGCTTCCGAATAAAACGATAGATTTGATCATAATGTTGTGGCTCAAGAAAATATGGACTATGAGTGTCATACATAATCTGAATGCCACTATCGTTATCTTCACCCAGAATTCTGAGCACTCGCGCAAAAGTCAATGCCTGAATAGGATGTTGATACAGTTCAGGCTCTTCGATAGCAAGACAGAGAGTGCCTTCAGTCTTGTTCGGGCTGGATGTTTCTGCAAGTAGCTGCAGCGCGGAAATCAGAAGCATACGTTGAAATCCATGCCCTTGTTTCGTAATTTCCGTTTCATCTTCACCATCATGCGCACGAATGCCAAAATTTGTTTTTGGAGGTTTGATTTCTTGCGTTTCTGAGATAACCGAAACTGTTCTACCTACGGAATATCCCTCTATAATAGAATTCAGCTTGCAGGATAGGTCATCGAGTTTTTTGCCATATATCTCGTCATATATTCGTTTTCTTTGTTCTTCAATGCCTGAATAAAGCTCTTGAATTCTTTCATCCGCTGCACTGCGGTCGACGGTTCTCCCAATAATTGAACCGAGAATACTGTTTCGGGAATCTTCAGACTCCTCGCTTGCTCGGTAATCAGCTTTTACAAGAGTGAAATTGAAAATATCCTTCATCGCGGCATTGCCGTTAAAACCATTAAAAGAAGTTGACACTTCTTCAGGTATATCTTCAAGCTGATCGCTATGTGATTGTTCCCACGCTGAGATTGCCTCATTTATTGAAGACGCAGTAGCTGCTTTCGGGAGATTCAATTCTGGATGTCTATTTTGCAGATCGTTATAAGCGTCTTTTTTATCACCTGCTTTTGCCAATCTCTTAATGTCGTTAAAAAGAGGGTTACCTTTTGAGTTTGCGGACAGAATCTCTTTGCCTTTGTCGTAAGTTTTCCAAGCAGTAAATTCATCTGCGCCTTGCGGAGAATACTTTCCGAGCGCTCGTTTATCAGAGTCTGTAAGCTGATTGAATGTGACCGACACTTCAATCGGTTCGTCAGCATGATTATAAGTAGCATCTTCTTCTGTCAATTCGCCATCTTTGGATCCGTTAAAAAACCAATCCAAAGCATACAGTACTGTTGATTTTCCAGAACCATTTGGCCCTATAAACGTAGTAATATTATGAAAATCAATTGTTACATCGTAAAGTGTACGGAAGTTTTTAATTTTTACTCTCTTAATACGCATTTACAGTCCCTTCTGCCATTGCGTTAAAAGCCTGTCACCAATTTTCTATCACCCTTTTAATTATGCTACAAATGCCCATACAAGCAAGTAGAATTTGGTACTATTCAAAAACATACCAGAATCACAAGGGATAAGGATATACAACAGCAACTTTGGTGACTATATCGTTTTTGTTGACGAAAGCGGCGATCAAAGCCTGAATTCAATTAACGCCAGTTATCCCGTATTCGTACTGTCATTCTGTATCTTTGAAAAAACTCATTATTATACTCACGTGGTGCCAGAGATTCTACGTCTCAAGTTTGATTTCTCTGGTTCCGACATTCCCATCCTTCATGAACGCGAAATTCGAAAACGTGAAGGAGATTTCAATATTCTCATGCGCGACGAAATTCGTGATATTCTTCGACAGGCTCAATCAAATCATGATTGAGTCCCAATACACAATCATGTCTTCCCTTATCGATAAACGCAAATACTCACATTTCAATACGCCAGACAATCCATATTCCGTTGGTACAAAATTTGGAGTGGAACGCGCGTTTTTCGAAATACAAGAGCACGAGCAACGCGGGCGTAAAATTCCAATCATATTCGAAAGCCGCAGACGTAACGAAGATCGAACTCTTGAAGAAGAATTCAAAAAAATGGTAGAGCAATCCAACCTCAACGGGATAAAAGGCATGTTTGATTTCCATTGTATTAGCAAGAAAGCAAATCTGCCCGGGCTTCAACTCGCCGATCTTGTGGCAAGACCCATAGGCGTTCATTATTTGCATCCCGAGCAGCATAACAGAGCTTGGGAAATGCTCCTACCAAAAATGCGAACTTCACATGATGGAAAACTTGAAGGTTATGGATTGAAAATCTATCCACAGTTTGACCCTACGGAATAGAAAAACAAAATAGTGTATGGCAATTCCCAAGAAAATTGAACGAAAGGCCTTGGAATTTCTTCCAAGACCTTCGCCGATCGGGCACTCCCAATCCATAAGGAGCATTATGGCCTTTTAGTGTTCAAAAGTCAAGGTTGTTAGATTGGGAATCATTCGCCGCTCAAGCAACAAACGATAAAATAACTGCATCAAATCGTTTGATTAGAGGGTTAGCATAATCTCGCCGTCGGCGATTCCCTTCAGATGCCGACCGTAGGAGCCCTCGCCATAATGCTCACCGGACTTCATGATTCACCTACCAGAAGTCCGCTTACGTCCAGCCAAAAACAGCCGTACTTGTGACGAGAACCTCATGCCGCAATGCGAATCATTACCCAAGAACCACTTAAAAATTAAGACACTTTTACCGCTCTGTTAAGCACTACAACATCCATTTGTTAAAAACCAATAATTGCAATTGCTTGACCAAAAAGCGAAATCATCAAATTACTTTCAATGTTTGAATCAGACTATCGGTAAGTCCTTTAAGACCCCAATCATTATCCTTGTGAAAGAAAATTGTACGAAACTGACTCACATCAAACGGCAATGTTTGACTATTGTCCTTTTCACATATCGGAATCACAACACGTCCACGAGCATGTGCCATTCCCATTTCGTAGAAAACATTAGGATTCGATCCACTTAAATCGACAATAATAGCCTTAGAGCCCTCGATAAGCTCTAAAATATTTTTCTTAATGTCTTCAGGAGATACATATTCATCCGCTCGAACGCATTTAAAATCACACGCTGAAGCTGCATCTTTAATCGCTTTGTACACTGGGTCATTACCGGCCGTGAGATAACCACCCCCGAATGGCATCATCACACCGATTCTTCTCCCCTCAATTGCAACTTCCGGAAACTTCATCACGAAAGGACTATCCACAGGAGTAATTTGCTGTTGCTGCAAATTACCGAGCATACGATACGGATCGCCACGCAGCACAATCCAGCGAGTTCTTTGTCCCAACCAACCATTTCGCGGCAGGAATGCGTTTAATTTAAATGCAGGAAACGAAGCAACCACTGTTTCAAGATAAGGATCATAGTTATCTTGTCCCAGATAGCCTATGCGTGCTGTTGCCGGACGGTCCTCATCATATTCAGGAGTCATGATAGTAGGCAGCTGCTGAAGCTTATGAAAGTCAGGATCCCCATCCTCGTCCTTAAACAGAGCAGAGACACTCTTCTGTGTTTCTTCAAAAATCCTGTCTTCAGGAAACGCGTATTTTTTATGCCCACCAATTATGACATTGAAAAAATCAGTCACAACAATCCCTTTCCATACTTGCTCTCAGATAATTATGTTCAAGAATATGCCGCTTTATTACACAAGGCAAAATCTTGTTGGATGCGTTCGTGTTTGCATATTTACGTCAGCAAAGAACTGTATTTCTACATATTTTGTTTTCAACTATCGACATGATGAGATTAAGCTGACCCTGTCATTATGCTGGCGGACTGTATCAAAAAGGTTATGACCAACGGCAAGGAACCCGTCCGTCTCAATCTCGAATCCATCGACGAACTTCGAAACACTGGCACTCATTTAGTGGTCGAAGAATACGAAATCACCTATGGCCCGATATTTCAAGCCAACATCCACAATTACGACGACAAACTCCGCGACTGGCACAGCATCGAAATATGCGACAGCTCAGGCAGTCGCGTTTATCGTCGATGAAATCTCCAAAAATCCACAGCACGTCATCCAAATGAAGGATAAAACAAAAAGGATGGGGAAATGACACAAGGCCAACCCCAGGGGCAAAGGAATTCTCGACCTAAAGTCTTACTCCCATTCAGGAACCCAGCCGTTATCCACTCAAGTTGGCCTTGTAGGAACAAACCTACACTACCCGTATGTCAATTGCCGCAGATCGACGGAAAAACATAGCGTATCGGGTCTGATAAAACATGTCAATAACCGGGACGCCAGCCTGAGCGTCGGAGGCATCCAGCACGCAAGCATCCCCGGCCCGGCGAAGAACAATCGTCGAATGGACCGTGCGGTACATAGCACGAGGCAAGCCACACGTCATTTCTCCATGCCACACTTAACCAGTGTTAGCGCTACCGCACAATCTGTCATGAGCACGTCCACACAAAGCACCGCGATGCCCGACTAGGTAAGCTCCTTTTCGTCATTAAAAGACCGAGCACCGTAATACATAACTATCCTCAGCCCTTCGCACAACCTCACACAGTCAAGCCAACTCGGCGAGACATGGCTACTGCGGATATAGGATACCTACGAATCCGATGGAGTTGGCTGCAACACGAAGTAGCGATTAGCATATAACAGAATTCATTGAAGACGGGAACCGCACTCAATAACAATCTAAGTGATCCATCGGTCTCATGCCAACACGATACGACCATACGAAACCTGCAGCATAGATGTCCCACCCCACACCCCCATCTCCGCATGGTTCTTCCTCGACAGGGAACAGACCAAACCCAACCTCAAACGCACATGAATCATGGAATGTCCCTGTTCTAGAGCCTCATCCTCACAACGTTCTACCTCGTGTCCGGTAAGACCGGTCAGTTCAAGCCCTATGACAAAGAGAGCATTCCCTGTCAGTATGAGTTCATGATGATATATCGTTATCCACGTTGTCTTCGACAAGCAATCCCCCTAATTCATAAAAAGAGATATAGTTATCTCATGCCGTCGGGTGAAGAAATACAACGTAAAGGTGAGGAAGGCGCTCATCGAGCTAAAAGATGGCTCGAACGCACATTAAGAGCCAAAGTGCAATGGGTCAACCCCGATCGCACAGCCGTTAAAAAGTTAACCTACAAATGGCCAGGCGACAACAATACCTTCTCCTTTGATTTAGGTGGAACGTTCATTGGACAAGGCGATGACGCCGACAAAACCCGAGAAGGAGAAAATTTCTTCGCAGAGGTTAAGAACTACTCCAGCGCCAGTGACCAATCGTCCATGTTCACTGATTTTTTGGCAAAATGCTACGTAGCCAGAAAAGAAGATCCGAAATTCACTGACGTTTTTCTATGGATCACCTGGTCTCCATTTAGGGTTACAAAATGGAACCAGCTGCATTCACCAGAAGAAATCAAGAAAGCAATCCTAGACAAAAGAAATCGATTGAGATCTCTGAATATTTCAGATACTCAAGAAGCGGAAAAAGCCCTTTCCCAAGAGGAAGAGTTTCTCAATAGTTTGTCCAAAGACATATGGCTCCTAGTTCTTTCAAAAGAACAGGAAGATTTTCTAACTATTTCCAGAGAGGAAATGGGAGTAATAGCACAATATCGTACGGGAAAAGAAGGATGATGATGTCCTATGATGCGCAGCGATGAAATCGAAACAATTCAATCCATAAAAGATAAGACACGGTATTACATCGAACGGTGCAGTCCAGAATCAAATATCCGATATACCGACTATTTCAATCATACTTTTATTCCAGATATGGTCATCGACTGGAATAAACAAGAAAGATATTTATATATACGAACAACGTCCGATATTAATTGGATATTTGAGGATGCAAAGCTATTAGACATTTTCCATCCAATCATTCTCACAATCGAAGATTTTAGTGAAATTACCGATAAGAGCACTCTTGAGCTTCAGAGCAAAACCATCAACTCCCTCATCAGCAACACCATGACTTTAGGGATGCTTGCAAAGCAAAATCGGGAACAAACTATCTATAAAATCGTCAACTACCCCATACCTCAGTATGGGCGCGGACTTTTTACAAAACCCTTAGCAGCAAAGACAGCGCAAGATTTTATCGACGGAACTAACGCTGCAGAATCTCTTAATGGGAATCAAGTAGCGCAATCATTGCAGACAATGCACCAGGTTATGTCCAACGATGGAAGAAACCAGATTGATTCGTTTTACCAGGCATTATGGTGCGGACATGGCGGAGCAATAACCGACTATCCTTCGCCCGCTTTATTGGAGAAAGAGATTAATGACGAAGGATGGGACTATCTTCTTTCCCATTCAGACGAAAACACGCAATGGTCATCTATACCCGCAAAGCTCACACTTTCACAGACGTCTCAGCTGAATGCACAAAAACACCCCTACAGCTTCAATTCTTTGATTGCAGGAAAGGCAAACACGATTGCTGTTAAAGCAGCAAAAGTTGTTCGAACACCGCCATCTTTATTCTCCGAATCAGCATATCTTCCTTTTTGGCACTGGACCATCGACGAAAAACATCTAATTGCCACAAATGGAACGACACAAATTATATTCTCGGATTCGACCGAAGATATCAAGAAGATGTATGAGTCCGAAAATATTGCAATGCATGAAGGACTGGACGTTGACACCTTTATCCATAGAGTGGCTGGATTAAAAATACAGCGAGTTCAAGTAGACAACCGCGACAGTGTAACTGTTTACAATATTCCGGACTCTAAAATTCAAAAAAGCAATACCCTGCGAATGTTTGGGAAGAATGCCCGAGTCATATCCTGTGAAGTGCAGATTTCAATTTCGAAGAGGGAGAAGAATATCAAATTTGATTATATAAATGGAATTGCAAACGTTCAACGAGGGGCTTGCAATCTTCAAGCTTTCGCGCAGACAATTATTCCCGCTATGGTCGATTTAAAAGAATCAGAATATGATTCCTTATCATATCTTTTCATGGAAGAAGCACAAGGGGTTCTTTTCTAATATTCCGCTAACGAATCCCGATACCTTAGAAAAGAAGCAAAATGAAACAAGTATATGAAACGCTTGGCGATAAATGGGATCTAGACCAACCAACCACAAAGCTCTTCGAGGAACGCTTGAGAACGGCAACTTCAACTCCCCTAGACTGGGTTGTCATCGATCGATTCGAAAGAAAGGAATGCGACAACAGGCACGATAAGGCGGAATATACCCAGACCACGCATTGTGCGCTCATCGACAATGAGAGCGATTCCGTCGCCAAAGCCCTGCACAATTTCAGCATCCCTGGATTAGGCAAATTTGACCTGCGCGTATCAGAGCGAAGCACAACTGGTTATGAACCCTGCTATGGCCTTCGATCAGAGAAAGCTCCATTCTACGGCTTCTTCACGCAAGTGCGCGATGCTCTAGGAAGCACAACGCCGGAAGTAGACATCTTGCCGTCTTTCCTTTGGTTTTGGGATGCGTACAGGGTAAAAGATGAGTGGAAATACACTGACGTGACCGGGAAAGAGTTGCCATTACTCCGCTTTACGCTGGACATTTCCGAAGACGATGAGGCAAATTGGAAACTAGAAGTCAGAGCGCTGGAATTACGCACTTTCCTGTACTACTGCGATAAAGAACTGCTGCTATGCACGGATGATACCTATGCCGGTCTTCCTTGTGATGATGATGTCCGGCAGGAGAACAGCAGAGACTGGTGTTCATATACTTTTATGAAGGAACCCGAAAAACCTTTGCGGAAAAGCGTAATAGCACTATTCGGGAAATACATAATCCATGGCGCGAAAAACACTCAATTTCCGCATTTTTTTGATGACGAGACAACGGCAGAGTATCCGAATTTCATCATTGGACTAGACCCAGATGGCGAACCTATTGCCGCCAGCTGCAATCCATCCCAGCTTTCTGGATATCCCGGCTCTGGCCCAAATCACCCAAATAGATTTGAGCGAGTTTGTTTCCAATCAGAAGTGCTACAGAGATATTCAACCAATCCGGATAAGTATCAAATATCGGACCGCTCCATTGCCTGCGTAATTAATGGAAGAACCCTATGGCAGCTTGACATCAGCACGAACTCCGATGGTCTTGTCGAAGCATACTTAGGAGATCTAGGCAGCAGATTGCCTCATAAGGAATTGCCGTACTGGAAATCCTTTAATATCGCCCCATCCGGCACTCCAAATCCCAACCGGGTATTGCGAGATCACTTCAATATACCCACGGACGCCAGCGATGCGCCCGTTCTAGAACTTATGTCCGCTTTCAGAAAAGCCTCCGAAAACGTCAAAGAGCAGCTAGGCGTAAGTATCTGGAAAGAGCCGGATAGCCACACTCTCAAAAAGATCAACACGCTTGCAGTGCCAACAGTGGACAACACTGAAGCATTCAACAATGCGATGTTGGCTTTGACGAAAGCGCTTGCAGATACCCTAGACGGAAAGCAACTACGCAAGCTCTCAAAAAACACCGACGAGAAAATTGGATCCATACAATTAGCAATCTCGTTTTTCCAATCACAAGGAGCCGACACATCACCCTTCGAATACCTGAAATATGTGCAGGATTTCCGTTCTGGAGGAGGTGCAGCGCATCGTCCTAATGGGAAAGGCGATGCATCAAAAAGACTTCGCAGACTGTTAGGAGATTGCACATCCACCGATTGGAAAGAACGGTTTGTTTACGTCTGCAATCAACTTACCGATGGATTTAACTCGCTCGCAGCTTGGCAAATCCAAGATACAAATCAAGGAGAGAAGGAAGCATCTGACGGAAAGAACGTCTGACCAGTATCCTGGCATCAACAAGAAAGCTGCTTTAAAAACCTGTTTATCCAGCCAAGAGACTTCCACCAAGCGGCGATCGACCGATGCACCCAACGCTCAAACACCGATGAGTAACCATTGATAAACAGAAATCCGTGTGACCAACACAAAGTTGGCCACACGGATTTTGGTTATGAGGACTGTCACAGGAACATTGAAAAACAAATGGCCGGAACGCCCGTCACGAGGACAGGACTCCGGGAACAAGCCCTCGGAAACGAACCCCCGTCAGTTCTTTTGGTTGGGGACGAGCATGATCTCGCCGTCGGCTATGCCCTTCAAATGCTGGCCGTACGGACTCTTGCCGTAACGATCGGCGGACTCCATGAGCTCGTCGCGCGTGATCCAACCGTTCTCGAAGGCGATCTCCTCCACGATAGCGATCGGCAGACCCTGCGCACGCTGCACGGTACGCACGAACTCCCCCGCCTCGAACAAAGAATCCATCGTACCGGTATCCAACCACGCGTAACCACGACCCAACGTACGCACGTTCAGCATGCCCGCATCCAAATACATACGGTTCAAATCCGTGATCTCCAACTCGCCACGCGCACTCGGCTCCACCCGCTTCGCGTACTCGACCACGTGCTCGTCGTAGAAGTACAGGCCGGTCACCGCGTAATGCGACTTCGGCTTCGCAGGCTTCTCCTCGATGGACACGGCCTTCCTGTCCTCGTCGAACTCGACCACGCCGTACCGTTCCGGATCGTCGACATAATAGCCGAACACGCTCGCGCCCTCGCCGGACTCGGCCTTCGCGACCGCGCCACGCAGAGTCGCGCCCAGACCGTTGCCGTAGAAGATGTTGTCGCCCAACACCAGCGCGCACGGCTCGCCCGCGATGAACTCCTCACCCAACAGGAACGCCTGAGCCAACCCGTCCGGGCTGGGCTGCACCTTGTACGAGAACCGCACCCCGTAATGCGAACCATCACCCAGGAGCCGCTCGAAGTTCGGCAGATCCTTCGGCGTGCTGATGATCAGGATGTCACGAATCCCGGCCATCATCAGCACGCTCAGCGGATAGTAGATCATCGGCTTGTCGTATACCGGCAGCAGCTGCTTCGACGTGACCGTGGTCAGCGGATACAACCTCGTGCCCGAACCACCGGCAAGAATAATGCCCTTCATGTGGATTCCCCTTCTCTATTGCGTATTGTCAAATGCCGGGCGACCCCGCGAAGAGAGCCGCCCAAGCATGGTCCGCTACTTGTTCAGTTCCTTGGTAACGTATGCCTTGAGGGACTCCTCCCAATCGGGCACTTTCAACCCGGTCGCCTCGATCTTCGTCAGATCCAACGCGGAATACGTCGGACGCGGGCTCACCGGGTTCTTCGCGTTCGCGAAATACTCCGCAGTGCTGATAGGCTCGACCTTCTCGCCGTTCCCGTTCGCCAGATCGAACACCCCACGTGCGATATCCGCCCAGGACCTCACCGCGCCCGACCCGGTCAGATCATACGTGCCATACGCGGCGTCCGAACCGAGCAGGTGGAAGATCGCCTCGGCCATATCCCTGGTGAACGTGAGCCGCCCGTACTGGTCATCCACCACCGTCACCTTCGGTAGCTCGCCCTTCGCGACCCGGCCGGACAAGCCCATCATGGTCTTCACGAAGTTATGGCCCTCGCCGATCACCCAACTCGAACGCAGGATGTAATGACGCGGCGCGTTCGCGACCGCGATGTCACCCGCGGCCTTCGACTGCCCGTACACGCCCAACGGAGCGAACGATTCGGTCTCGTCGTGCAGCTCGCGCGTCCCGTCGAACACGTAATCCGAGCTCACGTGCACCAACGTGATGTTATGCTCACGGGCCACACGCGCCAACAACGCCGGCCCCTGCGCGTTCGCCTTCCACGCCAAGGCACGACCCTCCGGGGTCTCCGCCCTGTCCACGGCCGTGTACGCGCCCGCGTTGATGATCGTGCCATACAGGCTCCAGTCGAATTGGTCGTACTGGGCCGGATCGGAGAAGTCGAACGTGTCGATGTCGTTGAACTCGAACCCCTCCAGACCATGGCTCTCCACGTAGTCGCGGATCGCGTGGCCCAGCTGGCCGTTGCAGCCCGTCACCATCGTACGACGCGGCGCCATGGGCTTCGCATCCCTGAGCATCGGATGATGCAAATCCGCCTCGGACCGCTCGGACTCCTCCAACGGGATCGGCCACTGGATGTGCAGGTCCGGGTCGGCGAGGTTCACGAACGTGTACGTCCTCTTCTGCTCCAGACTCCAGTGCGCGTTCACCAAGTACGTGTACACGGTACCGTCCTCCAACGCCTGGAAGCTGTTGCCCACGCCACGCGGCACGTAGATCGCCTTGCTCGGATCCAACACGGTCGTATACACCTGGCCGAACGAGTCGCCCGGACGCAGGTCCACCCACGCGCCGAACACGCTACCGGCAGCGATGCTGATGTACTTGTCCCACGGCTCCGCGTGGATGCCACGCGTCACACCCTTCTTCGCGTTGAAGCTGATGTTGTTCTGCACCGGACCGAAATCAGGCAACCCCAACGCGGTCTGCTTCGCACGCTGCCAATTCTCCTTGAACCAGCCACGGTTATCGCCATGCACCGGCAGATCGAACACAATCAGGCCGGGAATGTTCGTCTCCACGGCCCTCAAATCCTTCTCGAAATCCATCACTCACTCCATCCTCAAAAAACATCAAAACACAGGCGGAAACCGGCATGCCCGGACCCGCGTCCCCCACGCGGACGGACGAGGAAAGGGAGCATGATCCGATTCCCCCGCCCGTCCACGCGGTCCGGGCCTCACTGGCCCTGCCGCTTGTAACGCTCCTCGGTCGCAGCCTTGGCCGGCTCCCACCAGGCACGGTTCTCGGTATACCATTCGATCGTCTGCGCGAGACCAGACTCGAAGTCCGTATGCTTCGGCGTCCAGCCCAATTCGGTGCGCAGTTTGGTCGAGTCGATCGCGTAGCGGCGGTCATGGCCCGGACGGTCCTTGACCCAGTCGAACGCGTCCTCCGCCTGACCCATCATCTTGAGGATCATGCGAAGCACGGTGATGTTATTCTGTTCGCCGTCCGCGCCGATCAGATACGTCTCACCGATACGGCCCTTCGTCAGGATCGTCCACACGCCCGAGCTGTGATCCTCGGTGTGGATCCAGTCGCGCACGTTCTCGCCCTTGCCGTACAGCTTCGGACGCTGCCCGTCCAGGATGTTCGTGATCTGACGCGGGATGAACTTCTCCACATGCTGGAAAGGCCCGTAATTATTGCTGCAGTTCGAAATCGTCGCGCGGATCCCGTACGTGCGCGTCCACGCGCGCACCAGCATGTCGCTCGCGGCCTTGGTGGAGCTGTACGGGCTGGACGGATGGTACGGCGTATGCTCCGTGAACCTGGCCGGATCATCCAACGCGAGATCCCCGTACACCTCGTCCGTGCTCACGTGATGGTAGCGGATGTCGTACTTCCTGACCGCCTCGAGCAGACGGAACGTGCCCTCCACATTCGTCCTCAAAAACGGTTCCGGATCCGCGATGGAATTATCGTTATGCGACTCGGCCGCGTAATGCACGATCGCGTCATGCCCCGGCACGATCCGGTCCAGCAGATCCGCATCGCAGATATCGCCCACGACCAGTTCCACACGGTCCTCGGGAAGGCCCGCGATGTTCTCCGGATTGCCCGCGTACGTGAGCTTGTCCAGCACGGTCACATGCACGTCCGGATGATGGTCAACCACGTAATGCACGAAATTCGACCCGATGAAACCACAACCACCGGTCACGATAATGTTCTTGGGAATAAACGTCTCTTCAACCATACCCCCGATTTTACAACGACCCATCCACCTCCACCCCATACGATGTCATGCGTAAATTTTCCGAAAAAAGAAAACGTTTTATGTATATATTTCATACAAACTTTACCCAATAACCCCGAGCTCACGTTTGCATACACTGAAAATTTTTGCAAACTCCTTTTCAACGCTCCTTCACGCCACAACTTGCAATCGTTACGCATTCCACCTCCACAAATTGCCATTCGATCGGGGTAACCCCTGCAAAGCTGACAGCAAATTTTTGCAACATCCATTGTTGTTTGCAGCAACGATTTTCATTGACATTCCGCCATTTTTCATACTTTGGTGCTCTGCAAAAGGTATAGAATATACGGCATACGTTCGCAAGAGAGCAAACGTTATCAGGGAAGATAAACCCCCGTCATAAGGGGCCGTCAGTAAGGAACAAAGGAGTCATGAAACATCGGAAACCCGCACCGACCTGGCATAGGCTGGGGCTGAAGATTAGCAAGAAAGTGGTGGTCGGCATTACCGCCGCGGCGACCGCCTTCGGCGGACTGGCAATCGCCAGCACCGCAGCACAGGCCAGCACCGATCGCGACAGCTACGCCGACACCGTTGAAAACACCACGTTCGAACAGGCGCGCAAGCATTACGGACTGGCGCAGCAAATGAGCGAGGGCGCCACCCTGCATGCATGGGAGTGGAGCTTCAAAACCATTGAGGAAAACATCCCCGCTATTGCCGAAGCGGGTTACACCTCCGTGCAGACCGAGCCGATTTCCGCTATTCATAACGGCGGCAAGGGCATGATCTTCACCGAGAACTGGTACTACGTGTATCAGCCGACCGACACCACCATCGGCAACTGGGTGATGGGTACCGAAGATGATCTGAAGAGCCTGTGCAACACGGCTCACAAGTACGGCGTGCGTATCATCGTCGATGTGGTAGCCAACCATATGACCGCGACTTGGGGCGCCATCGCCGATCGTTGGAAGAAGTCCGAGTACTACCACCACGACTGCAATGACGGTGATGTGCAGGATTGGAACAACCGCTATCAGGTGACCCACTGCAAGCTGCTCGGCCTGTATGACATCAACACTGAGAACACCGAAACCGCCAACATGATGCACGATTTCCTCGTGCAAGCGGTCAACGACGGTGTGGACGGGTTCCGTTTCGATGCGGCCAAGCACATCGAACTGCCGGACGAGTATAACGGCTCCCAGTATTGGAACATCATTCTTAACAATGGCGCGCAGTTCCAATACGGCGAAGTGTTGCAGGATTCCATCTCCCGCGATAGCGACTATGCAAAGCTGTTCTCCAGCCACAGCAAGAACGGCGGCGGCGTCACCGCATCCTCCTACGGCAGCAAGCTGCGCGGAGCCCTGAATTCGAAGAACCTGAACGCCGGCACCCTGTCCGATTGGAGCAACTCCGCCAGCCCGAGCAATCTTGTCTCTTGGGTGGAATCGCATGATAACTATTCCAATAGCGATAGGGAATCCACCGGCATGAGCGAGTGGCAGATGACCATGGGCTGGGGCGTCATCGGTTCCCGCTCCCAGACCATGCCGCTGTACTTCGACCGCCCGGTCGGTTCCGGCGGCAGCCAGCCACAGTTCTCCGAGGAGAGCAAACTCGGCGATGCCGGTGCGGATTCTTGGAAGGATGCGCAGGTTGTGGCGGTGAACCACTTCCGCAATACTATGAACAACAACAAGGCTTCGGAGTATCTGCGCAACTGCGGCGCGAATTCCTGCCTCATGGTGGAACGCTACATCAAGGACGGCAACTTCAAGAACGACGGCGTGACCATCACCAACATGGGTGATACGCAAGAGCTGTCCGGCACTGCCACCAACCTTGACGACGGCACCTACAAGGACCAGGTCTCCGGCGGTACCATCACCGTTTCCGGCGGCAAGATCACTTCCGGCTCCGCTCCCGGCGGCAAGATCAGTGTGTTCTTCACCGACAATTCCGGTTCAGTCTCCGCAACCCCGGGCGACAGCTCGTTCAAGACGGACACCACTACCGTTACCCTGAATGCGAACAACGTCACCGATGCCACCTACACCACTTCGGAGGGCAAGTCCGGCTCGTATCAGGATGGCGACACCATCACCATCGGCGCCTCCACGGCAATCGGTGACACCATCACCGTGAAGCTGCAGGGCAAGGATGCGGATGGCCAAACGGTCTCCGCAACATACAAGTACACGAAGAAGGATCCGGCCGCCACCAGCACGGCTTATGCGAAGAAGCCGAGTGCGTGGAGCAACCTGTACGCCTATGTGTATGTAGACGATTCGAGCGCCACCACTTTGAAGGAAAATGCGAAGTGGCCGGGCGAGCCGATGACACAGGTCACTTCGGGAGACACTTGCGGCAAGGATGACGAGTACAAGTATGAGATTCCCGACGATCTCGAGGGAAGCAATACTCGCATCATCTTCAACGATGGCAATGCCACGAATACCCAGAAGTACCCTGCCGACACCACCGAAGGCGTAGATGCCGCTGGCCTCAAGATCGACGGCAATTACGCTTGGGACGGCAACACTTCGTCCGGCGCCTGGGAGGCCCGCAATTGCGTGGTCATCCCGACCAAGTCTGTTAAAATTGATCAGTCGGATTACAGCGTGGACCTGTCCGAGGGCGTGGCCACGAAGCAGTTGACAGCCACGACCGATCCGAAGGGCGCGTCCGTGAGCTGGAGCTCGTCCGACAAGGACGTGGCGACCGTCAGCCCGAAGGGCGTGGTCACCCCGAAGAAGGCCGGCAAGGCCACGATCACCGCGAAGTCCGGGACCAAGACCTCGTCGATCACCGTGACCGTGACCGGTGAGCTTCCGCCGGACCCGGTCGCGAAGAACACCGTCTACGCTTCGAAGCCCTCGGGCTGGGGCAAGATCTACGCGTACGTGTACACCGGCGACGGCGCGACCGCGGCGAACAACGCGGCCTGGCCGGGCGTGGAGATGACCGCCCCGAGCGCGACCGACGGCTGCCAGCAGACCGACCTGTACAAGTACGAGGTCCCGGACAACCTCGCGTCCGACGCGAAGGTGATCTTCAACGACGGCGGCAGCCAGCAGTATCCGGGATCCCGCCAGCCGGGCCTGGACTACAACGGCGGCATCGTGAAGTGGGACGGCTCCTCCGCGGCCCTGGCCGCGGTCGAGTGCGAGACCACCATCCCGGTCACGTCCGTCTCGGTCTCTGGTGATGGTGTGAGCGGCGGCAAGCTCTCGC
>OLQC01001620.1_pt1 | contig 17369 bp, 16 predicted proteins | sample 1672471 | NCBI WGS metagenome assembly OLQC01 (sample SAMEA3136689, study PRJEB25190) | human gut metagenome | biome: human gut; feature: human-associated habitat; material: faeces | place: Austria | collected 2013
CAAAGATACTACAAAACAGTTCCCCGAACTGTTTTTCCCAAATTCTTTGCTCTCGCTGTTCGCAGAATTTGGAACTATGGGGTCCCTAAAAAGCGTAAGCTTTTTGGGGAAAAGGAGAAAGGAATAGAGTGTTTATTATGAATTTCAAAGAAATTCATTCAAACACGGAATTACTTTTGACGCGTCACAGGTTCGAGCAGAATTCTCGCCCATAAACAAAAAGGAAACAATTGGACAGGGCTCTTATAAGAAACAAAGATACTACAAAACAGTTCCCCGAACTGTTTTTCCCAAATTCTTTGCTCTCGTTGTTCGCAGAATTTGGAGTATCTTGTCACAGGTTCGAGCATTACATCTAATTACATAAAAATAAAAAGGATACCTTGTAGGTATCCTTTTTATTTTGGTGGGAACAACAGGGCTCGAACCTGTGACCCTCTGCTTGTAAGGCAGATGCTCTCCCAGCTGAGCTATGCTCCCGTCAGCGATATTGATTATATAACAAGTTGGGCAGAATGTCAAGAGCTAATTTTGGAAAAAAGTTCTTTTATTCTGTCAATTTCATTATTTAAGTATAAATAGCCGAATAACGCTTCTACTCCGGTGGCGCAGTGGTACTCGCCGTCAGTTGCACTTTTTGGGGAATGGCCCACTTTAGCATTGCGCCCGCGCTTGAAAATCGCAAGTTCATCTTCGGTTAAATCATCCTTGATTTTTTCAAAAGCAACGGTTTGTGCTTTTGCCGAAACATACTTTACACTTTCCTTGTGCAAATCATTTACGGGGCGATTGGCATCAAGCACAAGTGTTTCACGCACAAGTATTTCATAAATGCAATCGCCTATAAATGCCAAATTAAGCGGGCTTAATTGCTTTGCATTAACATCTTTGTCTACAAATCTCATATTTATTAAGGCACATATTCAAACTCTATGTCATAGAGTGAAACAATGTCACCCTCCTCAATTCCTTTTTCTCGAAGCGCATTGAAAATTCCGCTCTTTTCTAATACTCGTTGCATATATTGCAGTGCTTCGTAATCTTCAATATCAATCCCTTTGAGAACTTTTGGAAACCAACTTGCTTCCACAAGAAAGTAATGTTCATCAACTTGGGTGATTTTAAAGCCTTTATCATCTTTAACCAATGCTTCAAACGGAATTTCTTCAACTTCATATTCTTTAATAGGAGGCAAGGTCTGCAACTTGTTCCAAACTGCATTCATAAGCTCCTTTGTGCCTTCCATGATCGGCGCACAGATAGAATAATAGTCATATCCTTTATCTTCAACATATTTTTTAAATCTTTCGATTTGTTCAGGCTCAGCCATATCAATTTTATTTCCGGCAACTATTTGCGGTTGCTTTGCAAGTTCGGGGTTGAACTTTACAAGCTCCTCATTGATTTTTTCAAAATCTTCAATAGGGTCTCTGCCTTCGCTGCCGCTTACATCAACAATGTGTACAAGAAGCCTGCAACGCTCAACATGTCGCAAAAATTCATGCCCAAGTCCGATACCTTCGCTTGCACCTTCAATAAGCCCCGGAATATCCGCTATAACAAATGAGTTGCCCTCACCCATTGATACAACACCTAAGTTTGGCACAAGTGTTGTAAAGTGATAATCGCCGATTTTAGGCTTTGCCTGACTTACTACTGATATAAGGCTTGATTTGCCTACTGACGGATAACCTAAAAGTCCCACATCGGCAAGAAGCTTAAGCTCAAGCGAAACTTCCCATTCTTCACCCGGTACACCCGGCTTTGCAAATCGCGGTACTTGGCGGGTCGGAGTTGCAAAATGAATGTTTCCCCAGCCGCCCTTTCCGCCTTTAGCAGCTACAAATCTGTCAGTCTTACTCATATCAGCCATAACTGCGCCTGAATTTGCTTCGCGAATGATAGTACCCCTCGGCACTTTGATTTCAAGGTCCGGCGCTTTTTTACCGTATTGGCGTGAGCCGCGTCCGTTTTCACCGTTTTTGGCAACATATTTTCTTTTATATCTGAAATCGGCAAGGGTTGCAAGGTTGTCATCAACTACAAATACAACATCTCCGCCTTTTCCTCCGTCACCGCCGTCAGGTCCGCCGGCAGCCACATATTTTTCCCTGTGAAATGCTACTGCGCCTGCACCGCCGTCACCGGCTTTTATCTTAATTTTAGCAATATCTACAAACATATATAACATCCTTTGTTTTTACTAATATGAATTTTAACAAATTTTAATTGAAATTGCAACCAAAAGGCATAAATATAATTCATCTGTGACCCAATTATAAACAGTTCGTTAAATAAATAACAATAACACTTGCATAAATACACTTGTTTTTGTATAAAGTGTAAAAAAATACAATTTTATCTTGATTTATGAGGACAAACAGTATAAAATAAAGAATGCATAAAAGCAATAAAACTTTAAATTATATTCGGAGGTAAATTCCAATGGTAAAAGTTGCTATTAATGGTTTCGGCCGTATCGGTCGTCTTGCTTTCCGCCAGATGTTTGGTGCAGAAGGCTACGAAGTAGTTGCTATCAACGATCTTACAAGTGCAAAGATGCTTGCTCATCTTCTTAAGTATGACTCATCACAGGGTAACTATGTTGCTCAGGGTCACACTGTTGACTTCCACGAAGGTGAAGGCGAAGATAACTACATTGTAGTTGACGGTAAGAAAATTGTTATTTACAAAATGCCTAACGCTGCTGACCTTCCTTGGGGCAAACTTGGTGTTGATGTTGTTCTTGAATGTACAGGTTTCTATACATCAAAAGAAAAGGCTTCTGCTCATATTCAGGCAGGTGCTCGTAAGGTTGTTATTTCAGCTCCAGCAGGTAATGATCTTCCAACAATCGTTTACAATGTAAACCATGACACACTTACAGCTGAAGATACAGTTATTTCTGCTGCATCTTGCACAACTAACTGCCTTGCTCCTATGGCTAAGGCTCTTAACGATTTCGCTCCTATCCAGAGTGGTATCATGTGCACAATCCACGCTTACACAGGCGATCAGATGATTCTTGACGGTCCTCACAGAAAGGGCGACAAGAGAAGAGCAAGAGCAGGTGCTGCTAACATCGTTCCTAACTCAACAGGTGCTGCAAAGGCTATCGGTCTTGTAATTCCTGAACTTAACGGTAAGCTTATCGGTTCTGCTCAGAGAGTTCCTACTCCAACAGGTTCAACAACAATCCTTACAGCAGTTATTAAGACTGACAAGGAAGTTACAGTTGATGCTATCAACGCAGCTATGAAGGCTGAAGCAACAGAATCATTCGGTTACAATGAAGACCTTATCGTTTCTTCAGATATCGTTGGTATGAGATATGGTTCACTCTTTGATTCAACTCAGACAATGGTTCTTAAAGTAGCTGATGACACATATGAAGTTCAGGTTGTTTCTTGGTATGATAACGAAAACTCATACACATCACAGATGGTTAGAACAATCAAGTACTTCTCAGAACTTGGCTAATCTTAAAAGCTATTTATTAAAGAGCTTTCCTTATGGAAAGCTCTTTTTCTTTTGCTATATAAATTGACAATGTTTATAATAAGTATTATAATATCTTTATCTCGTTATAAATATAGTACAATTTGAATTTAGGAGTATTTATGAAGAAAAGAATTTTAATGAGAGCGAGTGTTTCGCCATTCGCTGTTCACAAACCTATTGATGTTATCTGCCAAAAAGTAATCGGTAACAATACAGGCAATCTTCTTTTTGCATACAGTATGACAAGAACACTTTATACCGAAGATGTTGAAATTGACTTCCTTGCTGATAAGGAAGTGGCACACGGTAAAGTTCAGGCTGAATATATAAACGAAAATTACGATTATCTTGTTCTTCCTATGGCAAACTCATTTAGAAAGCAGTTTATGCAGTGCATGGGAATGTGGACAAGTATTATTGAAAAATTAACTATTCCGGTGGTTGTAACAGGTATCGGCATTCAAATGCCTTATGAGCCTGATGTTACAGAGGAGCATATATACGATGAATGTGCAAAGAAGTTTATTACCGCGGTGCTTAACCACTCTGCAAGCGTAGGTGTAAGGGGTGCAATAACCGAAAGTTATTTAAAGCATTTAGGCTTTGGCAGTAATGAAATTGATGTAACGGGTTGCCCATCATTTGCTATGTTTGGCCCGGGTTTAACCGTTAGGGATAAAAAGCCGCTTACTAATGAAAGTGCGGTTTGCGTTACAGGTTCTGTGGCAAATCCGGTAAACTTTAAAGAGTTTATGATTAAAAACAGGGAGTTGCTTCCTAATTATTATTTTATGCCGCAATTTGTGGATGATTTGAGATTGATGTATCTCGGCATACCGCTTCCTATAACTAATGATTCGCAAGTTCTTTACCCTCATTTAATAAATGACGAAGTTTTCGTTAACGATAGGGCGAGATTCTTTATCAATTTACCAAGTATTCTTGAATTCAATAAAAATATTGATTTTAACTATGGCACACGAATTCATGGTGCGGTAGGAAGTATCCTTTCCGGTGTACCGAGCTTCGTGTTTCCAACCGATGCAAGAATCAGGGAGCTTGCGGAATATCACAATGTTCCTAATATGCCGGCAAGCGAAGTTGATGAAAATACAGATATTTTTGATATATATGAAAAAACAGATTTTTCACAGGTGAATGATGGCCACGAACAACGCTTTTGGCATTTTGTTGATTTCCTTAATGCTAACGGTTTGCCGCATATTTATCAAGATAAAAACAGAACAGTCGTTCCTTTTGATGAAAAGATTAAAAATATTGAGTTTGAAGGCCCTATTCATTCTCTTACAACCTGCCCTCCAAATGAAATGATAGAGCGAATCGCATTTGGTAATGAGCTTCTTATGAAAGAACAGAAAAAGGCAGTTGATACTCTTAATGAAGATAAAAAGGAATTAAAAGCTGAAATCAAAGGCTTAAAATCAGAACAGAGAAAACTGAATAAAAGGCTTAATTGGTACGATAATTCATCAGCAGCAAGAATTGCAGCATCAAGAGTTAAGCACAAAATTGTTAAATAAAAGAAGTTGGCACGCTACTTTGTGCCAACTTCTTTCTTTATGTAGTTACAGTAAAGTTTAATAATATCAATATTTGTTTTATCATATACCATTCGTGCGCCGACGGTATCTTCTATTTCATTAAATATCAAATGCCCATTGTCAAACAGAAAATCAATTCCTATATAATCACTTTTTATTAGTGACAGCACTTTTTTTACAAGTGCGGTTTCATCGTGATTTAATTCATATGGTGTGGCTTTTCCGCCAAGGCAAAAATTAGAGCGAAAATCGGTATCGCTTTCACGCAATATGGCTGTAATGATTTTTCCGCCTATTGCCCAAACACGCAAATCTTTGCCGAGTGTGGCACAAGGCTTTTGGTAAACAAAACCGGGTTCAAATTTTTCTTTTTTGTTTATCATTGTTACATTTTGCCCGCCGTGTCCGTCAATCGGCTTTTTTACAGCAGGGATTTCACTGTAATTTATCGGCAAAATTTCAATGCCGTTTTTATACATAAATTCATAGCAAAGCTGCTTGTTGTTAGCAAGCTTAGATAGGCTTGATGGGTTAAAAACACGAATTCCTTTTTGCTCAAATTTTTGTGCAATTATGTAATTGTTTGTTCTGTTTATCACAAAATCGGCTTTTCCGTCATAATTTTCATCTGCAAGCTTTATATCAAGATTTTCTTTGAATTTGTTAATTGCAAATATATTTCGCTTTGCTTCTTTTTCACTGTAAATCAGTATTCCGCTCATAAGATTTTACCTTTAATTGTTTCAAAAATATATGGTGCAATGTCAATCTTTGTTGAATTCATGATGTTTATTATATGCGCATTTGAATTCACTTCGCATACGCTTCCGTCATCTAATATGTCAACTCCGCCAAAGGTTAAGCCAAGCGTGTTGCACGCTTTAATTGCAGTTTCAATTTCAGTTTTGCTTGGGGTGCAAGGCGTCATTGTGCCGCCGTTTGTAACATTTGAACGAAAATCATTTTTGTTTTCACGCCTTGCCGCACATATGTATTCTCCGCCGATAATTTCAATTCTTTTATCCGTTCCTTTGCTTTCTTTGATGAATTTTTGTAAAATAAAAGGCTTATCACTTATGTGGGAATATATATCATTTTCACTGTTGCATAAAAATACCTGCGCGCCGAAAGAACCGAAAGATTCTTTAAAAACAAGCGGTAAGCCAAGTATATCAATAGCTTTTTTTACAAATTCGCTCATATCCGATTTGAAGTAACATTTAGGTGATATTAGAGTTTTAGGTTGCGGCACGATTTTATCAAGCTCAATGTAAGTAAGCCCCTTATCATCGCATTTTTCAATTGCACTTGCACTGTTGAAAACCGGAATATTGCTTTTTTCAAGCCTTTTTGCAAGGTTAATATCCTTATCCCAAAAAAGTACAAAATCTGCATTTGCTTTTTGTGTGGCAAGTTCCAAATTGGTTTTAATATCAAGATTTATGCTGCACTTTTTTGCCGCAGAAACAAGATGATTGTGTAAAGTGCTGTATTTTTCACCTTTTAAAAAGTGATTTACTAATAAAATTCCGTTCATTTTGTATCACCGTGATTTATTGTATCATTCTCTATTGCATTTTTCAATGTAATGGTATAAAATATTATATCTAAATTATAAATTACTGAAAGGTGATGTAAAGATGACAGAGTATAAGCTTAAATACGGTTGTAACCCAAATCAAAATCCTGCAAGAATTCATATGGACGGAAAAGAACTTCCTTTTGAAATTTTGAACGGTGCAGCAGGATATATCAATCTTCTCGATGCTTTTAATTCTTGGCAACTTGTAAGAGAACTTAAGCAAGCAACAGGATTGCCGAGTGCGGCTTCGTTCAAGCATGTTTCACCTGCCGGTGCAGCAGTTGCTCAGCCGCTTAGTGAAGTTGACCGCAAAGTGTGTATGGTGCCTGATGATTTAGAGTTATCTCCGATTGCGCAGGCTTATGTTCGTGCAAGGGGATGTGACAGAGTTTCTTCTTTCGGTGATTTTGTTGCATTAAGTGATGAATGTGACGCAAGTGTTGCAAAATTCCTTGTAAAAGAAGTGAGCGACGGTATTATTGCTCCGTCATATTCTGACGAAGCACTTGAAATTCTCAAGGCAAAGAGAAGAGGAAATTATCTTATTATTAAGATGAACCCTGATTATCAGCCTGAAGAAATGGAAACAAAGCAGGTTTTCGGCATTAAGTTTGAGCAAAAGAGAAATGATTCAAAGCTCACTATGGCACTCTTTGACGATATGCCTACAAAGATTAAGGATATACCGGAAATTGCAAAAATCGACCTTCTTATATCACTTATCACTCTTAAATATACTCAGTCAAATTCAGTTTGCTATGCATCGGGCGGGCAAACTATCGGTGTAGGTGCAGGCCAGCAAAGCCGTATTCACTGCACACGCCTTGCAGGCAATAAGGCTGATAATCTTTGGCTTCGCCATAATGAAAAGGTGCTTAATCTTCCGTTTATTGAAGGTCTTCGCAAATGTGAAGCTGATAATGCTATTGACCTTTATATTTCAGATGAATATGAAGATTTGCTTAAAGACGGAGTATGGCAAAGATACTTTACATCTTGCCCTGAACCTTTTACTGCTGATGAAAAGAAGGCTTGGCATGAAAAGATGACTGATGTTGCTCTCGGTTCTGACGCTTTCTTCCCGTTTGAAGATAATATTGAGCGCGCTGTTCGCTCCGGTGTTAAGTATATCGCTCAACCGGGTGGCTCTGTTCGTGACGGTGCTGTAATTGAATGTTGCGATAATTTCGGTATTGCAATGGCAATGACGGGAATTCGTCTTTTCCACCACTAATATAAATTCATATGCAGGGGGGGCGGCCGTTGGTCGCCCATTTTGATAAGTAATATTTTAGGTGGCATTTATGAACATTTTAACTTGTCCTGTTTGCGGTGAAAAATTAAATATTGACGGTAAGGCTTTTAAATGTGCTAACAGCCACAGCTTTGATATTGCAAAGCAAGGGTATGTAAATCTTTTGCTTACAAATAAAAGCGGCGATAAAAAGGGCGACAGCAGGGAGTCGGCACATTCAAGAAGGGAATTTTTGCAAAAAGGTTATTATTCGTTTTTGCGTGATTATGTTACTTCAAAGCTTGGCGGTACAGTGCTTGATATTTGCTGCGGTGAGGGGTATTATGATGAATATCAGGGCGAACTTTATGGCTTTGATATAAGTCGTGAAATGGTGCGCCTTGCAGCTTCGGCAAGAAAGGAACATAATTATTTTGTTGCAAATCTTGCAAATATCCCTATTGAAGATAATTCGATTGATACAGCAATGCATCTTTTCGCTCCGTTTAATGAAAAAGAATTTTATCGTGTTTTGAAAAAAGGTGGGCGGCTTTTAAGCGTTATTCCGGGTGAAGATCATTTGATTGAACTTAAAAATATTCTTTATTCAACACCTTATAAGAATGATGAAAAAGCACCGCAAACCGAACTTTTAAAGCTGAAATCAAAAAATAAAATATCAGATAAATTTGATATTTCACAAAAGGATTTAAAAACATTGTTTTCAATGACGCCTTATTTTTACAGAACGAGTGAGGCTGATAAAGCAAAGCTTGATAATGTTGAAAATATCGAACTTACTGCTTCTTTTATTATTTTGGAATATGTGAAAGAGGGATGATTTTGGACTTACTGTGTGAAAAATGCTGGTATAATGAATATGACGAGGAAACGGACGAGTGTTTTTGCTCACTTGTGCTTGATGAGGATGAATATGTTCGCTTTTGCGAAGAGCAGAATAAAACCTGCCGCTATTTCAGACCGAGTGGTTCTGAATATGATATTGTACGCAAGCAAAACTAAATAGCCTATAAGATGAATATTAACTATTCATCTTATTTTTTTGCTGTTGACAAATACGGTATAGGGGTATATAATAAAAATACCCTAACGGGGTATAAGGAGTAATATATGGATAATAAAAATGAATGCTGTTGCCATAAGACAAAGCACAGAAATGAAGAAGAGCAAAAAGCACTTATCAATCGTTTAAACAGGATTGAGGGGCAAATAAGAGGTATAAAGCGTATGCTTGAAGAAGATGCCTATTGCACAGATATTATAACGCAAGTGTCTGCTGTTAATGCCGCGCTGAATTCTTTTAATAAAGAGCTTCTTTCCACGCATATTAAAACCTGTGTTACGGATGATATTAAAGCAGGGAAAAGCGAAACGGTTGACGACCTTTTAAAAACTCTTCAAAAACTTATGAAATGATTTTGAGGTGATGTATTGAAACAGTATAATGTAACGGGAATGAGCTGTGCGGCTTGCAGTGCCAGGGTTGAAAAGGCAGTAAGCGGTGTTGACGGAGTTGAAAACTGCGCAGTTAATTTGCTGACTAATTCAATGGGGGTTGATGGTACAGCAAGTGATGAAGCGATTATAGCTGCCGTTGAAAAAGCCGGATACGGTGCAAGCTTGAAAACAGGTGATAAAAAATCAAAAGCTATGCCTGATGATGAGCTTAAAGATACCCAAACACCGAAGATAAGAAATAGGCTTATTTGGTCTGTTATTTTTCTTGCACCGCTAATGTATATTTCAATGGGGCATATGATGTGGGGCTGGAAATTGCCTGCATTTATGCAAGATAATCATATCGCAATGGGGCTTGCACAGCTTCTTTTAACTGTTATAATTATGGTTATAAACCAGAAGTTTTTTATAAACGGATTTAAAGGTATAATTCACAGAAGTCCAAATATGGATACGCTTGTGGCACTCGGTGCGTCTGCTTCATTTGCTTACAGTACGGTTCAGCTTTTTTTGATGACATCTGCCCAGCTTGCAGGTGACAGTGAAAAAGTTATGAGCCTTATGCACGAATTCTATTTTGAATCATCTGCAATGATTTTAACTCTTATTACAGTCGGCAAAATGCTTGAATCGTATTCAAAAGGCAAAACCACCAATGCTTTAAAATCACTGATGAATTTAGCACCTAAAAATGCGACTGTAATCAAGGATGAAAAGGAAGTTGTTATCCCGGTTTCAGATGTAATGCTGAATGATATATTTGTAGTAAAACCGGGTGAAAGCGTACCGGTTGACGCGGTGATTATTGAGGGCGAAACCGCTGTTGATGAGTCGGCATTAACAGGTGAAAGTATTCCGGTTGATAAAGCTATGGGGGATAAAGTATCAGGCGCTACAATAAATCAATCAGGATATATTAAATGCCGCGCAACTGCCGTAGGCGAAGATACAACATTATCGCAAATTATAAAAATGGTTAGTGACGCTTCGGCAACAAAAGCACCGATTTCAAAAATTGCCGATAGGGTATCGGGTGTATTTGTTCCTTGCGTAATAGTAATTGCATTTATTGCATTTTGCGTTTGGCTTGCTGTTGGGCAAAGCTTCGGATATGCGCTTGCACGCGGAATTTCAGTGCTTGTAATCAGCTGCCCATGTGCGCTCGGCCTTGCAACTCCCGTTGCAGTTATGGTTGGCAATGGTAAGGGTGCAAAATCAGGAATTTTGTTTAAAACTGCGGCATCACTTGAAGAAGCCGGCAGAATACAAATTGTTGCTCTTGATAAAACAGGCACAATCACAAAGGGCGAACCTAAAGTCACTGATATTATTCCTGCTAAAGCAGAAAAAAGCAAACTTTTAAGTTATGCATATTCACTTGAAAAGAAAAGTGAGCATCCGCTTGCAAAAGCAATTTGCGATTATGCGCAGGATGCTGAAGTTGACAGCTTTGAAACTGATGAATTTAAAGCACTTGCAGGTAACGGATTAACTGCAAATGCAGGTGATAAAAAAATTATCGGCGGAAGCCTTAAATTTATCTCAAGCCAAATCAGTGTTGATGATACAATTAGGGAAAAAGCAAGTTTGCTTTCAAAAGAGGGCAAAACACCGCTGTTTTTCGCCTGTGATGATGAACTTCTCGGCATAATAGCAGTTGCCGATGTTATTAAAGAGGAAAGCCCGAAAGCTATAAAAGAATTGCAAAATATGGGTATTCGTGTTGTAATGCTTACCGGAGATAATGAAAAAACAGCCAAGGCAATCGGTAAGCAGATTGGTGTTGATAATGTTATTTCCGATGTTTTGCCCGACGGAAAAGAGAATGTTATTAAGGAATTGATGTCATTCGGCAAGGTTGCAATGGTGGGCGACGGAATAAACGACGCACCGGCACTTACCCGTGCAAATGTGGGCATTGCTATCGGTGCAGGCACTGATGTTGCAATTGATGCCGCCGATGTTGTATTGATGAACAGCAAGCTTACCGATGTTTCATCTGCAATCAGATTAAGCAGAAAAACACTTGCAAATATTCACGAAAATTTGTTTTGGGCATTTATTTATAATGTTATCGGTATTCCGCTTGCAGCAGGTGTATGGATTCCGATATTTGGCTGGACACTTAATCCGATGTTCGGTGCATTGGCTATGAGCCTTTCAAGCTTTTGTGTTGTAACTAATGCGCTTAGGCTTAATCTTGTTAATGTTCATTCATCAAAGCACGATAAAAAGAAAAAAGCAGTTGGCATTAAACTTAATATCACTGCTGATAATAATAAGGAGGAAAAAACTGTGATTAAAACTATTAAGGTAGAGGGTATGATGTGCCCGCATTGCGAGGCAGCTGTTAAAAAAGCACTTGAAGCAATTGACGGTGTAAAAGAAGCAACTGCAAGCCACGAAAAGTGCGAAGCAGTGGCAGAGCTTGAAAAAGATGTGGATTTATCCGTACTTGAAAAAGCTATAACAGATGCAGGATATAAAGTAATAAAATAAAAGTTAATGGCAGTAACGCTTTTGCGTTACTGCCGTTTTTATAATTTGTTTTCTTCTTCGTATTCCTTTGAATATTCCACATTTTGAGTATCCGGTATAGGTACACCCATTTCAGTTTTTCTGTCAGGCTGTACAGTCGGATTTGATATGGAAGTCAAATATTTATTTGTCAAGTCATTGTTTTTGTTAAGGTTATATTTTTTCTTGTATTTGTCTTCTTTCATAAATTCACCCCAAGGGTATTATTTACAAAAGTTCGCTGATTATTAAATTGGATACTAACATTCCCTCGGGCGTTAGTGCAATATTATTGCCCGTTTCTTTCATCAATCCCATTTTTATAAATGATGAAAAGTCCTTTTTAATAAATTTTTTGTCAATCCCTTTGTTAAGTCTTAATCCGAGCATTATCCTCTCTTCTTCATAATCGACTTCGCCCTCGCTTTTCAGCGACCAATCTGTATCATAATAAAATCTCTTGCCGCCCCAAAATGAATGTGCACTTTTGCCCAATCCTAAATAATCATCCAATATCCAATATTTTGTATTGTGCCGGCTTTCAAATGACGGTTTTGAAAAATTGCTTATTTCATATTGATTAAAGCCGAGTGATTTTAGGGATGATATTGTTTTTAAATACATTTCGCAAACAGTGTCTTCATTCGGCAGTGCAAGTCTTTCTTTAATATCGTAAAAGCGTGTGCCTTCTTCAATTTTCAACATATATGCACTTATGTGGCTTACATTCATTTTATCAATAAATTCAAATGTTTCCTCAAGTGAGGCAAGGCTTTGCTTCGGAGTGCCAAGCATAACATCAAGGCTGATATTGGTTATTCCGGCCGCCTTGGCGTCAAATACAGCTTTTTTAACTTCTGCCTGCCCCGCACTTCTGCCAAGGGCAAAGCGTTCTTCATTTCTTGCACTTTGCATACCTATGCTCACTCTGTTTATTCCGTATTCGGCATAGTTGTAAAAGTCTTTTTCAAGATTTTTTGATGGGTTGCATTCTATGGTGATTTCGGCATTTTTGTCAATATCAAAATGTTCTTTTACTGCCGATAATATCTTGCCGATTAAGTTATAATCTAATATTGACGGAGTTCCGCCGCCAAAGTACACCGTATCAAATTCACCGGTGTAATCGCCTATAGTTTTGATTAACTCATCTGTGTATTTCTCTGCAAGGCTTTCATCATATTTTACAGAGTAAAAATCACAATAAGGGCATTTTGATTTGCAAAAGGGAATGTGTATATAAAGTCCTGCTTTGTTTTTCATAATTCATTCCACCTAAAAAACAACCCGATAGCTTAACTACCGGGTGTTATTTATATTTTATTCGTCAGCTTCGGTTGAAAGAAGAACACGGTCATTATCGAATTCTTCACCGCCGGAAGTGATTTTGAATTTAGCAAGCAAGTCTGCTGTTGTAAGGTTTTTCTTTTCCTCACCCGATACATCATAAATGATTTTGCCCTCATTCATCATAATAAGCCTGTTGCCTATATTGATAGCGTCTTTCATATTATGTGTAATCATAATTGTTGTAAGATTATCTCTTTCAACAATTTTTTCTGTAAGGTCAAGAACTTTTTTCGCTGTTTTCGGGTCAAGTGCGGCTGTATGCTCATCAAGAAGTAAAATCTTCGGCTTTTTAAGCGTAGCCATAAGCAGAGTGACAGCTTGCCTTTGGCCGCCTGAAAGTAATCCTACTTTTGATGTAAGCCTTGTTTCAAGGCCTAAATCAAGGCTTTTAAGTACATCTATATACTCTTCTTTTTCTTTTCTTGTAACGCCGAATTTTAATCCCCTGTGCTGCCCTCTTCTTTTGGCAAGCGCAAGGTTTTCAAGAATTTGCATATCGGCTGCAGTACCGTTCATAGGGTCTTGGAAAACTCTGCCGATATATTTAGCTCTTTTATGTTCCGGAAGCTTTGTAACATCAATTCCGTCAACTGTTATTGTGCCGCAGTCAACAGGGTAAACGCCTGCTATCATATTAAGCATTGTTGATTTGCCCGCACCGTTGCCGCCTATAACAGTAACAAAATCACCCTCGTTTAATACAAGGTCAACACCGTTAAGCGCTTTCTTTTCGTTAATAGTGTTAGGGTTGAAAGTCTTGTGTACATTGCTGATTTTAAGCATTATTTGTTGCCTCCCTTCGATTTGATATGCTTTTGTGCATATTGACTTTTAAGATAAGGGATACCGAGGAATATAGCAACAATAACAGCGGTAAGAAGCTTAAGGTCATCGGTATTAAGGCCGAGGTTGATTACAAATTGCATTACAATGTAGTAAATTATTCCGCCAAATGCAACTGCAAGAAGCCTAAGTGCAAAGTTTTTGAAAATCTTGCCGAAAATAACTTCACCAATAATAACAGCGGCAAGTCCGATTACGATAGCACCTCTGCCCATATTGACATCTGCAAAGCCCTGATACTGTGAAAGAAGGCCACCTGCAAGTGCAACAAGTCCGTTTGAAAGAATAAGTGCTACTATTTTGGTGAATTTAATGTTGATACCGTTAGCTCGTGACATATTTTGGTTACATCCGGTTGCACGGATTGAATGGCCGAGTTCGGTATCGAAAAACCAATAAAGAATTGCAATAATTGCAACAACAAATATTGCTACGATAATAATTGCCTTTGTAATATCGGTCATACTTGCGAGCACGTGATATTTATAAATTGAAAGTGCTTGGTTTGATTTGCCGAGTATTCTCAAATTTACGGAATACAGTGCAAGCTGTGTTAATATACCTGCAAGAATAGGCGGTATGCCAAGCAATGTGTTTAACACACCGGTAACAAGACCTGCCACACATCCTGCTATGAATGAAAGTAAAAGTGCAACATATACATTCATTCCGTTCATCATTGTAATAACTAAAACTGCACCGCCTGTTGCAAGCGTGCCGTCAACAGTTAAATCGGCAAAATCAAGCACCCTAAAAGTGATATAAACGCCGATTGCCATTATACCCCAAATAAGACCTTGCGCTAATGCACCGGGAATGGCACTGATAAAAGCTCCCATAATATTTATACCTTTCAAATAAGTAATTTAAAGAGCAACAAGTATTAACTCATTGCTCTTTATTATTTTGATACTATTATACTTTAAACCGTTAAATTAGTCAATAGATGTTTATTATTTGGCTTCGTATGCCTGATAGTTTTCAGGGATATGAGCTTTGAACTTATCGGCTTGGTCTTTATTGTAGTAGTATGTGAGGTTTTCAGCCTGCTGAATATTCATAGTAGCCGGGTCTGTACCCTTTGTAAGAATTTCGTAAGCCATAGCACCTGCTTTTTCACCGATTTCATAGAATGAAATTGAAAGTGTTGCTACTGCGTTTGTTTTGTTGAAAATACCTTCTTCGCCTGCGATGATTGGTACGCCTGCTTCTGTGCAAGCTGCATCAATAATACCACCGTTATCTGCTGCTGTGTTATCGGTTGGAATGTAAATTACATCTGATTCCTTTGCAGCTTTCTTTGCTACTGATGAAATATCGTTTGAATCGGCAAAGGTATAGAAGTTGCATTTAACACCTTTGGCTTCAAGTGCTTTTTTCACACCGTCAACCTGGTACTGTGAGTTTGCTTCTGCTGAGCAGTAGATTGCACCTACTGTTTTAGCATCAGGGAAGAGGTCGAGAATCATCTGTGCCTGATCAGCAAGAGGAGCAAGGTCAGAAGTACCTGTAACATTGATTCCGGTTGAGGCAGTAGGATCCATCTCAATGTCAAGCGCTGTGCCATAATCTGTTACAGATGTACCGATTACAGGGATTTTGCTTGCCGCTGTTGCTGTTGCAGCAGCCTGAAGTGCAGGTGTTGCATTTGCCAAAATAAGATCATAATTTGATGATACAAATTTGTTTACGATTGTTGCGCAGGTTGCTGAATCATTAGAAGCATTTTGATAATCAAAATTGATTGTTTTTCCGTCAGCCTTTGCAAGCTCATTAAGTTTATCTTTGAAACCTTTGGTTGCATTGTCAAGTGCGTCGTGCTGTGTAAGCTGGCAAATACCTACATTATATGTGTCTTTGTCAACAGCCTTTTTATCATTTGAATTTGATGAGCAGCCTGCAAAAATACCGCCCACCATAAGCGCAGAAAGTGCAACTGCCGCTACTTTTTTAACTACTTTGTTCATAAAATATTTTTCCTCTCTGAATTTATGATTACTTTAGCACTTAAAAGTGCAAAAGTTTATGCTGTTAGTTTAGCACCTAAAAGCGTTAAAGTCAATACTTAACATTCTTTTTGTTAAACTGTTACAAAATTTCTGTTGCCTTTTAGTGCATAGTAACCATAAAAAAAGCGGTAACTATAAAAATATAGTTACCGCTTTTGGCGTCCCAGAAGGGATTCGAACCCCCGACCTTTCGCTTAGTAGAAGTCTCGGAGGGGCTTTTCTTATTCCCTCGAAATCCTCAAAAATCCTTGATTTTACTGGCTTTTCCGAAATTTTAGTGTTAATAATTTCTCTTATGAAATCTGCTAATTTTACGCCGTTTTTTCCCTTCATTTTAGCAAGGTATTAGCAAATGCAAAGATTTTTGGGGGACATCATTCAGTTAATCTGATACTCGTTGCGAGTGCTAAATCGCCGTAGCACTTTTTCGTTATTTTCGAGTATCTTATCAAATTCGTGTTTTTATTAGTTTCGTTGCAAGCGTGATACCCAAGTCATCTGTATTCTGCCAACCGAGGCAAGTAGTTAAGTCGCCCTGCGAGTCTGCGTCTATGAGCAATACTTTCTTTCCCTGCATTGCAAGACCTACACCGAGATTTACCGTTGTGGTTGTCTTTCCAACTCCGCCTTTTTGATTGCATATTGCAATCGTTTTGCAGTTTGACACTTTGTTGTCCTCCTTTCTTAAAATTCATAGCTTTTCGGCTATGTACCTGACCGATTCATTTCCTAATCGGTCGTGGCAATATTTATTCTCAATACCCCTTGCCGTGCAAGACGCTGTGGGAAGTCACTAAGGAACAGATAGCTAATCTGTATCATAGGAGTTTCACCTCTGCCGGGTTTTCCGCCAGCCCCTTAGGGAAGTATCATTATCATTCTGACTGTCATCGCCATAACAGGGGCAACCTGTTATTTATATAGGGAGTTCTCGCTATTCTGATATTCAGAAGTCTCGGCGTACCCAATAAGGTGGCTAAATTCATCAGAAATAAAGTCTTAGTGACCTGTGTATTCAGTTTTCAAAGTACAAGTGAAAGGCTTCCGTTTTCGTGGTTCGGAATTAACCCCTTCACTTGTTTGAAATGGGAGAGCGTTTTTGGGGGGTGTTTTTTCAAAATTACTTAAATATTTTTTTGAACGCAAAAAAAGCCGCCTATTATAAATTTAAGGTCAATAGACGGAGGGTAGAAATTTTCATATTTATGATGTATAATATGTGATATTAAAGATTGATAAATCGGAATTTGAGAAGGTAAGTGAATGGGATACCATGGAGGAATATGATAATG
>OLQC01001628.1_pt1 | contig 17240 bp, 10 predicted proteins | sample 1672471 | NCBI WGS metagenome assembly OLQC01 (sample SAMEA3136689, study PRJEB25190) | human gut metagenome | biome: human gut; feature: human-associated habitat; material: faeces | place: Austria | collected 2013
ATAAACATCTCGCAGACATACCTTATGGGCATTTTCATGCCCTCCATTTTTGTATGTGTTTTATCGTCCCCCGGCTTTGAAACAGCATAGTCAATCCAGTACTCCAGGTGATGCTTATTGCGTCCCTTGTGATGAAGCCACGCAGATGAATAGCCCCTGTCTGCTCTCTCCGCATTATTCGGGCTCATATACCCCTTGTAATACCTGCAGCCGACGAGAAACTCAGTCGGTGAATATTTTGACATGTCATGAAGAAGTCCCTGTTTATAAAGCCCTATCCTAAAGCACCCCTGCATGACTAAAATCTTATGATGTGTAATTGTTATAAAATGTCTTATTGCTTTCATATGTCTATCTGCCTATGAGGATGTATACCGACTGCGGTGAGACATCTGCATACTGCTGGTTTTCACACAGCACCGGAGTGTCATAAAACGGTTCTTTGAGCGTAGAATCGCAGACTGCATACCATTTCATTCCTTTCTTTAGCTTAGGAAGAGCTAACTTCTCCCTGGATGAATAAAAATTGTAAGCTACGTATACATAGTCTTTATTCACTTCATTGTAATCCCCACAGTACATCACACCTACACATAGCTTTGTGGCATCACACTCGCCTATCCAGGCATTCTTGCAGTGGTAGGACAAATCAGGATACCCAACAGCCTTGTAATCGCTGAATTTAAACGGCTTTGGACAGGAAATAACAGGATGCTCATCCCTGAATTTGATAAGTCTGGTTAAGAACCTGATGTTTTCCCTTCTGCTATGCTCATTTGACCAGTTCACCCAGCCTGTAGGGTTGTCCTGACAGTAAGCATTGTTGTTGCCATCCTGTGAATTACAGATCTCATCACCTGCCATAATCATAGGCACTCCCTGTGCCAAAAACAAAAGAAGCATGGCATCCTTCCACTTAAGTTTTCTTATCTCACGGATAAACCTCTTTCGTGAAGGACCCTCACAACCGTAATTATTGCTGAAATTCCATGAAGGACCATCAGCATTTTTCTCACCATTGGCCTCATTGTGGCGGTCATTGTACATGAATAAATCGCTCAGGGTAAAGCCGTTATTGCTTGATATATAGTTTATAAATCCGACATTCTCCCCCTGCTTTTTCTGCTGGTTTAAAAGCTCATACATATTGCAGTTGATATGGTTTAACATCATACGCGCCGCAAACTGGTACTCCTCCTTGTCAATATAGAGATTTTCATATGTCCTGTTTTGCGGTACAACCGACATATCAAAGCCATCATAGAGTATCTTTGTCCGGCTAAGGAGAGCATCCTGCACAATCGCAGTAACAGGCAGCCTGTCCCCAAGCAGCTTAAAACCATCTACATGAAAGCTCATGACCCAGTATCTGAGCGCATCGAGTATCAGATTGTGGTCAGTTCTGTCCGGAAAATACATCTCTACGATACATTCCATGCCATTTTTGTGCAGCCTTTCAACGAGACGCCTAAGCTCATTGGAGGCATCTGAAGCGTCACTGGCATATGATGCTTTTACGGCAAAATAATTGCCGGAGGTATAGCCCCAGAAATTGACCTTGTCGTTTTGCTTGTTTGTGGACACACCTTGCTCATCCTTTAAGGAATACTTCGGCTTTGCATATTCAGGAATATCGTGCTTTACAGGGATTGTCATTTCTTCAAACTCGTATACAGGCATGAGAAGAATTGAAGTAAAGCCTAATTTCTTGATGTAATTTATTCTGTCCGATACAGCCTCAAAGGTGCCCTTATGCTTTTTGTTCCCTGAAACATCCATGGAAAAACCTCTAACATGCAGCTTATACAGCTTCATCCGGTCCCTGGTTATCTCAGGAAAGCTGTCATATTTCCAGTCAAAATCACTACTGTCTATCCCGCATGCTATTTCGTAGTCATTATCACTTCTTGTTTTATCATTCCATTTTTCTCTGCCGAAAATTCTTGTGGCATAAGGATCTATGCACCTTTTTCCATTAATCTTAAAATAATATGCATACTTATTACCGCAAAAGCCATGAACTCTCACAGAGTAAAGAGAGCCTGTCGAATACTCACTGGGTATATCAAGCTCACAGGCGGTATTTCCCGATTTATCAAGTAAAACAATGCTGCATTCATCCTCTTTTTCTGCTGCAAAGGTGAATACTGCACTATCCCCCTCAATATAAGCACCTGTTTTTAAAAAGTTTCCCTTTGTTAATCGAAAATTCATGCAACACCATCCAATCAATAATTCTAGTATTTATTTATTATACTAGTTTTGACTTTTTTTGTATAGAATAATTTGATATAATATAATAGTTACTTTAGATTACTATAAAGAAAGAGGTACAATATGGCAGAAAAAGCAACACCTGTTACACCTGATGAGGCAGACGATATCCGCGTAACACTTGATCTGGACAACGGAAGTGTCGAATGCAAGATTATCACAATTTTTGATGCAGATCACAAGGATTACATAGCTCTTCTACCGTTAGACAAAAATGGCAACGAGAATGAGAGTGGAGAAGTGTATCTGTATCGCTATTTCGAGGACGAGGAAGGTCTTCCGAGAATAGAAAACATCGAATCCGACGACGAGTACGAGGCTGCTGCCGACAGATTCGATGAGCTTTTGGATGACGAAATGTTTGATGATATTTAATCATCTCTACTATTATTTTGTCTAGGCTCTTTACTTTCACGGACAAACCTGGAGGCTTGGGCTGATTTATCGTTTACCGACTTGACCGAATAAACAGACAAGCTTGTCTTTGCACGGGTCATGCCGACATAAAACAGCCTTCGCTCCTCCTCTATGTCCTTTTCAAGCACAGCCTTTTTATACGGCATTATCCCTTCATTTGCATCAATTATATACACGTTTTCAAATTCAAGCCCCTTTGAGCTGTGAAGGGTTGCAAGTGTCACGGCATTAGGGTCACTTTCTTTCGATAAAGCCATAAGCTTCATCTGCTTTGTATATTCCCTTATATGCTCATACCACTCTTCATATGTAGCAAAGCCCTTGGCTCCTGACTGGATTTCATCCAGTATATCAAACAAATCCTCTTTATTTATATTTCGATACTCGGCATATTCAGCTAAAAAGTCGTCATAGCCAATCCCTCTTCTGATATAGTTTATGCTGGAATATGGATTCATCCGGCTTATAAGCTTCATGTCATACTCAAGCTTTTCTATCCGCTCAGCTATCCACGGCTTCTCATCAAACAGCTTAATCCACTCATCAAATGCAACAGTTGCATCACACAGGCTGTCTCTTGACAGATACCGCTTAGGTCTGTTCATAATCTGCAAAAAATCAGCTCTGTCTCTGCTGCCTCCTGCAATTCTTTGGTATGTAAACAAGTCTCTGGCAATCCAGTGCTCATATATATTAGGTATATTATCCTTGGTTTTGAATGGGATATTATAGCTCATAAGCTGTTCTATAAGCTGTCTTGGCTGGGTATTTGTCCTGAAAAGCACCGCAAAGTCGCTGAATACAGCTCCCGCCTTTATCTTTTTATCTATATCGCGTATAAGAAAGATATTTTCGTCTCTTCTGTTTTCAAAATCAGCAAACGTAACAGGCGCCTTTGACTTGCTTGCCGCAATGATTTTCTTATCAAATCGCTCCCTGTTGTGCGAGATGAGATTCAACGAGGCCTCCACTATATATCTGCCACATCTGTAATTAGTATCTAAAAGGATTCTTTTTGCATTCGGATAGTCCTTCTCAAACCCAAGCATTATCTCAGGCTTTGACCCTCTGAAGCGGTATATTGACTGGTCATCATCTCCTACAATAAACAGATTATTCTGTGGAGCGGCAAGCATTTTTATAATCTCATACTGCAGACGGTTAATATCCTGAAACTCGTCAATCAGTATGTATTTATACTTGTTCTGCCACAATGCCAGTATATCAGGTCTTTCCTTAAACAGCTCATAAGTATACGAGAGCATATCATCAAAATCAATAAGCCTGTTTTCCTTAAGCCTTGTCTCATATTTTTTATATATATCCCTGAATATTTCCTCACCACACACTCCCGAGTAGAAATTTTCTATATCAATGCGGCTGTTTTTAATCAGACTGATTTCAGCAAGTAAATTGCCTATAAACTCATTCTCATCCTTGTATTCAAGGCGGTAGTAGGATAAAATTTCCCTGATAAAGCCGTATCTCACAGACTCATCAGCAATATTGGCACTTGTAAAGCGATATGCATATTTGAGTATCGTAAAAAAGACAGCATGAAAAGTACCAAAAGATACGTTCACCCTCTCGTCTTTCATCAGTGAATTAAAACGCTCCTTCATCTCATTTGCAGCAGCCTTGGTAAAGGTGATAACTAAAATCTCAGAAGGCTTCACATGATGCTTTGTTATTAAGTTTTTAGTCCTGTGTGTGATAACTGCGGTCTTACCGGAACCCGGTCCTGCTAAAACAAGCATAGCGCCATCCTTGTGTTCGATGGCGCCAAGCTGGGCTTTGTTAAAATTCATAAAATACCCTTTGTTAATAGATTAGTTATTAGAAAGCTTTTCTATGCCTTTCTTAATTCTGGCTATAGACTCCTCTTTGCCAAACACCTCCATAAGCTCTGTAGCTCCGCCCGGTGTCATCTGCTTGCCTGAAACAGCGGTACGGATTGGCCACATAACATAGCCTATCTTATAGCCCTTTTCTGTAGCATATGCCTTAAGAGTCTCAAAAAGTGCATCATTTGAGAAATCATCACAGCTTTCAAGAATAGGAACTACATCGTTTAATACCTCAAGTGATGTCTCTGGGTTTGTCTTCATCTTCTTGTGAGTATACATTGCAATATCATAATCCGGAAGCTCTTCAAAGAAATCAATATGTTCCTTGATATCAGGGAATATCTCAATACGTGTCTGAACCATTCTTGCTATCTTCTTAAGGTCATAATCCTTTGTGACAACCTCCTTAATGTATGGCAATGCCATCTCATAGAATTTGTCAAAATCAAGCTTCTTTATATACTCTCCGTTCATCCATTTAAGCTTTGTGAAGTCGAATACAGCAGGTGATTTGCTCATATGATGATAATCAAACTTCTCAACAAGCTCAGGAAGTGACATAATCTCCTGATTGTCTGAAGGGCTCCAGCCAAGAAGCGCTACAAAGTTTACAATAGCCTCTGTAAGGAATCCCTGATCCAGTAAATCTTCAAAGGATGAGTGACCACATCTCTTTGAAAGCTTATGATGCTCCTCATCTGTGATAAGCGGACAGTGTACATATACAGGTACATCCCATCCAAATGCCTCATAAAGTCTGTTATACTTAGGGGATGATGAAAGATACTCGTTTCCTCTGACTACATGTGTGATGCCCATCAGGTGATCATCTACTACGTTTGCGAAATTGTATGTAGGATATCCGTCAGATTTGATAAGAATCATATCATCAAGCTCTGCATTATCTACTGTGATATCTCCGTAAATCTCATCCTCGAATGTGGTTGTGCCCTCTGTAGGGTTGTTCTGTCTGATAACATATGGCTTGCCGGCCGCGAGATTTGCCTCAATCTCCTCCTTTGACAGGTGCAAGCAGTGCTTGTCATATATAGAGATTTCCTTTCCTGCAACAGTTGTTTTAAGACTGTCAAGACGCTCCTTGTCACAGAAGCAGTAATATGCCTCTCCCTTGTCAATAAGTTCCTTTGCATACTTCATGTAAATACCCTGTGCCACACGCTCACTCTGCACATATGGACCGCATCCACCATCCTTGTCAGGTCCCTCATCATGGACAAGTCCTGTCTCTTCGAGTGTCCTGTTTATAATATCAACAGCACCCTCCACCTGGCGTACCTGATCTGTATCCTCTATACGGAGAATGAAATCACCGCCCTCATGCTTTGCAATCAGATAAGCATACAGTGCTGTTCTTAAATTTCCTACATGCATTCTTCCTGTCGGGCTTGGTGCAAATCTTGTTCTAATCTTACTCATTTTAAAATGTGCTCCTCTATATTAATATTTTTTAGTCATTTTTCAATTTGAAATTATATAACAATATGGAAATTTTATCAATCCTCAGATTGAACTTCCATATCAAGCTCTGCGATTTTATTTAAAATTCTGTTTACCTCGTGGATTCTGTCACCAAGCTCGCTCCTGTGTGATAAAATCTCTCGTCTTAGCCTGGTTATAGTCTCCACATTGCAGGACATCCTGCCCCTTAATTTTTGTCTCCTGACTATAAGTTCATGCTTCTGCTCAACCATCTCCTTGTGATCCACAATAGCGTTTGTGTAGTTGAGCCATACTCTGGCATCGTAGAAGTCATTTTTACTAAGCACCGAAACAAGCTTTTTGCTGTTGTATTCCAGATCCTCGTTTGTCCTTCTGAAGCGCTCCTTGTCTTTTACAGCGAGAAGATACTGCTCATAGTTGTATACAAATTCCTTTGAATTCTTCACATGATACTTCTCGTATGTGTAGTCAACAGCATTTTTTATACTTACATACTTGATCTTCACTCTGTTTTCAAGAGCTACTGCTTTATTTTTGGATGCTGCAGCGCTTTTTACTTCATCTGAATAGCTTTGATATGTCAAAAGCACAAACGAGCCTGCAACCGTTGAAAGAAGTGCCCCGATAAGCATAAAGATAGTGGTATCGGCTCCATATACAATCTGCATCAGCGTGCATACAGCTACCACTACAGCAAAAAATACCACTAAAAGCACTGCGTACACCCTAAATGCCCGCTGTCTGCTTTTGGCATATTCACCATCTATATCGAACTGCACTTTTTCTCCCTCGAGATACCTCAGGTCTTTATTTATTACATCCAGACTGCTTTCGTTTTTTTCAAGACGCTTTATTGCCCGCGGAATCTCATCCTCCAGCTGCTGCATCTGCGCATACTGGCTGTCTGATATGCGGTTTTTGGTCTTTAAAAAATCACTTCTGGTCTTTTCGAGTGTCAATATGTTTGCAGCCGCATCATTCATGGTCTTTTTATCTGTCTCTGACATATTTTCCATCCTTTCTATGTCAGTCAGATAATTTGTGACAAGTGCATACTCTGTTCTGTTATCCTCGAGTTCTCTGGCGGCATCAACCATCTGTTCACATATTTCAACTACATTGAACCCTTTAGTACTCTCATCCGGTATACTCTCAATATGTAATTGTGTATCATCGGTCTTTTTTTTGCGTTTAAATAACATGCGCCCTGTAATCCTCTTTGTATTTCAAAATTGTTTCTTTTGGTCTGCCCTCATCGCAACCATCTGAAGCTTCTGCATATACGCCCTTTAATACGCTGTCCAGATTATTTATTTCCTGCTCTGTAACACTATATTCCCTGACAATACGGGCATATCCTATGTCGTTATTATCAAGCTTATAGGCATATAGACAAGACCACAGTGATTTTCTGTCCCCATTTTGCCTGAAAGCCTCAAGATATAAATCCGCTGCTATATCAAACAAAAACAGCTGCACATAGGCTGTAGCCAGATTATGATATATGTTTCCGTACAATTCACGCTCAGTATGCTTTGCATCCTCACATGACAGCAGCTTTTTGTATTCAAAAATTGCTGCAGTGTACTTTTTCTTCTCCATCAGTCTGTCTGCCCTGATTTTCAAGCACTCAAACTCGCTCTTTTCCTCGAGCTCCTTAAGTGCATCATGTGTGTTCTTAAGCTCCTCCTTAGTGCAGTAGCCGCTGTACTCAAGCAGCTCAGTCACAAAAGCAGACAGTCTGCCGTTTGTGGATATAATGGTTCTAAGATGCATGGCAAGCTTTGGCAGATGTGCATGGTTTTCAATCCAGGTGCACAGCTCAAGACTCATAAAGTCATCATCCAAAAGATATGTATTGTTGATTATATAATAATTAAGCTCCTCTATCGAGTAAACATTTATAGACACACCCTCTATGTAATAGGGCATGGCTGCTATAGCTTCATTACACAGTAATAATTCTCCCATATGCCCTCCTACATAGTCATCTCATAGTGCCAGACTTTGCCCGAGCTCATAAATATTTCGCCAAAGCCTAAATCCTTAATCTCTATATCTATCCTGTCATCAGATACAGGTGTCGCCGTAATTCTGATGCGTGTAGCCCTATCCGGCCTGGGCGGCATATCCGTAAGTCTTAGTGTCTCAATCTTTGCCTCCCTGCTTTTAGGAAGCTGCTTCCAGAAATCCACCTCATAAGAGCCTGAAATTATAACCTCACACTGCCCCTTGGATTCAAACCAGTTGCTTCCGGCACTGATAAGATTATAAAACGACAGTTCTCCCTTATCATGTACCTTAAGGCTCAGATTGAACTTCATCTCATTCTCGCCCATATATACAAAAGGCCATTCTGCTTCCCTATCCCTCGTGGCTGCCGCATAGCATGCCCCCTTAGTAAAGAGGTTATTGCCCATGAACACTCGTCTTCCCTTGCACAAAAGTGCAACAGACTGTTTCATCCAGCCCTCAGCAAACGTATCTCCCACGAGAAAGACCGTTGAGATAATCTGATTCTTAAAGCTCTCATTTATTATATCCAAAAAGCTTTTGTCCTTATCATTTTTATCCAGAGTATAGCTTATGCTTTCATCTATAGATACTACCTGTGGCGTTGTGCGAAGATCCCTCTTTAGGGAATAAAAAAATATACTCTCCTTTTCCTGCATAAACATCACCACATCATGAAGCCACAGTGACTTGTCCTGGTTCAGTGCAAAATAATAAAAGCTCTCCTTTCGGTCTATGACCGTAAGCTGTCTGGAATTTATGCCAAGCCTGACCGCCATGCCATAAAACATGCTCACGTTCTCCTTTGTCAGCCGGTCAACACATATAACAAGCCTGTCAAAGGATGAAGGATTACCAAGCTTGGATGGCAGTTCCATAACCTTTTTAAGAAACAAGGCCAAAAGCTCCTCTGCCATAAATGAATCATCATCAATGACTATTTTTTCACTATTCAGTGCTCTCTTAAGCAGCTGGTCAATACACACCATCTCACCGCTTTTAGAGAGTCTTCTTGCCTCATCACCATAATACCATTTGCCAATGCTCTTACGGCGTGCAAGTACAAGAGGAATCTGAAACTCCTCACTGCCCGCAACAGTGCTGACAGTCTCCGGCTCTTTCATATTCTGTTGAAAAAAACTAACCATAGCATAGCTGTCATTTAAATCTATGCCTATATAGTATGAATTGCCATTATGTCCCATTATAAATCCTCTTAAATCAGCTTAAACAGCTGCTTAGTCGCAGCATCCAGCCTTTTATATTCGTCTATATTGCTCTTTAAGGTTGTCTCATCAGACAGTGTATCTGAAATTATCATCTCATTAATCAGATTATAGCGGCTGTGATCATTGTCACCCGGTATATTGTTGCACGTAAGACGATTGCTCTCTTTCACCTCTATGCTGTTGTCATGCTCCTCAGTAATATAATACCTGATCAGCTCACCGAAAAATATGACAAATGTCTTTACGTATATGCCGTCGTACATCTCAACCATATCCTCTGAATTAAACTCTTCGCCATCCTCGTCTCGGCTGTAATGCAGCACAACATGAGTCCCCGGAGTACTCTCATACTGTAAAAATGCCTTGTCATAGAGGAAATACTTCTCCAGCAGTCTGTAATCAAGCCTCGCAAAAAAATCAAAATACATATTGTTATATATATAATATTTAAGCAATGTATCTTCAATCTCAAGTTCAGCCTGAGTGATATCTGTTTTCTCAGCAAAATGCTTCAATAGGGCTAACTGGCAGGCATCATTTAATGTTCTGTTTCCAATAAATCGCTTTTCGATAATATCAAAAATAAAATCAGCCTTGCACCCGCCACTATGCAGATATCCATGTGCCACAAGAGATATATAAGCTAAAATCAGCTTTTCATTTCCGGCTCTTTTATAGTATTCCATAAAGATATCCGATATCTTTTCAGGCTCAATCTGCGTATAAATACCCTGTTCGAGAATACGCTCATCGAGCTTCATGGAAGATATTGAAAACTTATCAGCGGCATGCCACAGGTTAATCAGCTCGTCTGTAGGCCCGGTATAGTTTTCACACAGGTATTTAAGCACCAGGTCACTGTATTTGCCTGTTTTAAAGGCAGATATGGCAAGCTGAACCATAAAATCATCATCTACATGCTGCACCTTAAGCGCATTCTCACACAAAACCACCTTTGATGCGGCAGCAAGCATGTCTATTCCATACTCCATGGCCATATCATATGCCTTTTCATAGAGGCGGTTTGATACAAGCATGTCAATAAGATATTTTCTTGCATCCTTTTGCAGGGTATCAAAATTAATGCTTTGCAAAAACGGCCTGACGTAATCCTCATAATCGTGAAGCTGACAATATTTTAAAATTCTGTATCCCATAACAGCTTTGTAGGAATCAGAAAAGGATTCACTATAAAATACAGGTTTAAACAGCTTCAAATCATCCTTTGTAAAATCAGAATAATCCCTTACATGCTTAAAATGTGACACTATATACTGTGGTCTGTCAGGCGAGAGGCTTATACACCTGTCAAGGTATTTCTCGGCATCCATCAGCCTCTGCAGTCTGTATGAGATGCTTTTAACATATCTATAGCCCCTTGAGTCCTCAAAAAGTATAACATAGTCGTTTGAAAACAGTTCAAAATAAGCACACTGGTCTGTAACCGGAACTATCTGAGGCTCCTTCATTTCATTCTGATATATGATAGCTCTCACTATGCGCTTATCAAATACAATAAGCTTGTGGGTATATATAATATCTGAAAAAGCTGCCGACAGCTCTTCATTGATAAATCCCAACTCAAGCATATCCTCGTATAAAACAGCCAGATTGTCATCAATATGCCTAAGCTGTGCCTGGTCCATGGCAAACCTACCCATAGCTTTCCTGTACTTGTGGTAGACCTCAGGCTCTGTTTCCTTGGCAGCAATTATATTGTTGTAAAGCACTGCAAGCTTTCGGTATGGCAGCTTATTATCAAAGCTGAAATACATCTGGATAATCTTTGGCACAGGGGAAATCTGCCTGTCATCCATCGTAAGGAGATACGACTCATACAAGCCTGTCAGACGCAGCTTATTCTCGATACCCAGCTCAAACCATTTATGAAAACAGGTATCATTTTTGTGTCCCTTAATCAGGTAGCTGCATATGATGCCGACATACTCTGCCTCCGGACATATCTCATAGGCTGCTGTAAGAAGCTCATATACTCTGTTATCGAACCCGCCTGCCAGATCAACCGCCTCAAAAATTGCTCCGGCAAGCTCCTTTGTCAGAGCCTTTTCCTTTACGGCCCAGCTTAGGATGCGAAGCTCAAATACCGACAGCTCCTTTATCAGATAAGGATCCTGTGATATAAGATAATAAGCTTCAATATACAAATACGGAGACGAACAGCCTCGCAGTACCCAGTATTTTATATCTTTAAGCTTACCGGCACTGTCATCAAAATACTGATCCCTCAAAAATAAAAGTACCCAGAACAAAAGCACAGAGTCAGGATTTTCATAAAAAATCAGCTCCACTTCATGTGTCATATTGTCAACGTATGAAGGCTCTCTCTCTAACAGCGTCATCAGATACAGATAATAGCCCCATATTGGAGCTTTCTTATCAGGATTACTGTGCTTGAAATCATCAAGAATCCACTTAGCTTCCTGCCTTTGCCTGTTGATAATAAATGCCTGAGCCTTCATCAGCTCATACATATGCTCATCCGGCACGAGTGCATGCAGGTGGTTTAATATGCTTATAGTCTCGTTTGCCCATACCCCGGTCACTATCCGCTTCAGCCTGAAACTGGTATAAAGCTCCATGATTCCGACCATGCATTCCTTTATGTCCTTTGTCACAGCTATATCACTTATGCTGCCATCATCATCTCTTACACCGGCCGTGATATCTATTGTAAAGCTCTGATATACACCATCAATATATATACGGCCAAAATTACGTCCGGCATGCATTGCAGATGCATCGATGATATACTCATACAGATAGGTTTTACCTATAAAATCATCAAGCGTTAAAACAGGCTTAGACAGCTTTATGAATTCACAATCCGTGCGCAGGCGTATCTCGGTATATCCCCAGTTATCCTTTGTTATGGTAAAGCATCCACTCTGTGGCTCTTTAGAAGCCATAAAAATCTCCTCTGACTTGTCTACATTAATGGAAACAGGCTGTTTTTTGTTTACGCCAATCAGAAACTCCTCCATATTCTGACCGGATGGTCTGGCGCAGGCAAAGCCCTCATAGGTCAGTCTCTCATATACATTGTCATAAGGAATTGTGTTTAAAAAATTGCGATTATAAAACAGATGATAAGCCTCATCCCAATTAGATGCCGCAAGCCTTGTAAAATCATCAAGGCTCTTTACAGCTCCGGTGGATGCTTCCGCATAGAGCCTTGTGATTCTTGCACAAAAAGAAAGACTGTACTCTATCTGATTGCATACAATCACAAATTTGCCCTCGCAGGCATCGCCCTCCGTAAGGCCCTTACTGTTAAATTGATAACGAATCCTGACTTTCTCGCCCTCGAAGTGCGGATTCAGACACTCCATCCTAGGATTAGTCGAATAAACTATGCCACAGATTTTTATCTGATTCGTACTTTCTATTACAAAGCTTCCCGCTTCGCTTCTTCCCTCAATGACCGAAAGGTCTATTGTCTCCTCTGAAAACGCCAAAATCGGTTTCGTGCCATTAAATCTGCCGGCAGCTATCTGCCCTATACGTACTCGCACAATTGTTACCCCGTTTACGTTAAATGTTGATTTTTTATACACTTATTATATAATGTAAATTATATACGATTTGCAATGCTGTTGCAATGCAAATAGAAAGGAAATTACAGCTAATGATAGAACAAAAGGAACATTTTCACGGCAGTGACCTTGAAAAAATAGAAAAAATATACGGTATAAAGAAAGAAAATATTGTGAGCTTTGCGGCAAATGTCAACCCACTCGGTGAATCCGGTAAACTAAGGACTGCACTGTCTGAGCGCATTGATGCAATCACAAAATACCCTGACAGGGAGTATACTTCTCTCAGAAAGGCTATCGGCAGCTACTGCAAGTGCGATTACAATCACATAACAGTCGGGAACGGATGCACGGAGCTCATCTCACTTTTCATTCAGATTACAGCTCCTAAAAAGACACTTCTGCTTGGTCCGACTTACTCTGAGTACGAGCGTGATTTAAGGATAAACGGCAGTGATATCTCCTACTATTTTCTTAAGGAAGAGGATGATTTTAGGATTGATCCGGATGAATTCATCTCTGCAATCACAGCTGATACCGACCTTGTCATCATCTGTAATCCCAACAATCCGACCGGCAGTCTTATCGCACCGGAGAAGCTCAAAACAATTTTAACCCACTGTAAAGAGACAAATACTTATATGATGATAGACGAGACATATATAGAGTTTGTGCCGGATGTTGATGAGCTTTCAGCAATACCTCTGACTGAATTGTTTGACAATGTGATTATTTTACGCGGCACATCCAAGTTTTTTGCCACTCCGGGACTTCGCCTGGGCTATGCCATCACATCAAATTCACAAATTCTTACAGACATAAACACATACAAAAATCCGTGGATGATTAACTCTCTCGCCGTTGTTGCAGGCGAAACAATGTTTTTGGATGAAGAATATATAGATAAAACAAGAAGCTTGATACTTTCGGAGAAAACCAGATGTAGGCAATTGATTGAAAAATCACACAAATTCAAGCTTTATCCATCCTACAGCAACTTCTATCTGCTTAAGATACTTGATGAAGGCGTGGATGCACATATGCTATTTGAGCGCGCCATAAGGCAGGGCATGATGATAAGGGATTGCTCTACCTTCCCCGGACTCAAGGAGCACTTCATACGATTTTGTATAATGAAGCCAGAGGACAACACAAGGCTTATTAATTGCCTTACACAATGATGCTAAATGCCTTTATATAAACATAACATATAACCAAAAAGCCTCCGGAAGGATTTAATCCAGCCGGAGGCTTTTTTATAAAGTGAAACATAGAATATGCTTTAAGGTCTATATTATTTTGCAGATAAGAACTCGTCAATACCCTTTGCTGCTGCTTTTCCTGCACCCATGGCAAGAATAACCGTTGCAGCACCTGTTACGGCATCTCCACCTGCAAATACACCCTCTTTTGAGGTTGCACCTGTATCCTCAGTTGCTACAATACACTTTCTCTTATTTGTATCGAGACCTATTGTTGTAGAGGAAATAAGTGGATTTGGAGATGTACCAAGTGACATAATCACTGTATCACACTCCATCTCATACTCAGAGCCGGCAATCTCAACAGGGCTTCTACGTCCTGATGCATCAGGCTCTCCAAGCTCCATCTTGATAAGCTTAACACCCTTAACCCAGCCATTCTCATCAACAAGAATCTCTGTAGGGTTCTCAAGGAGATCAAAGATAACTCCCTCTTCCTTAGCATGATGTACTTCCTCTTTACGTGCAGGAAGCTCTGCCTCACTACGTCTGTATACAATGTGTGTCTCTGCACCGAGACGAAGAGCTGTTCTGGCTGCGTCCATGGCTACGTTTCCACCACCGACAACTACAACCTTTTTACCTTTTGAGATAGGAGTCTCATAACCCTCTTTAAAAGCTTTCATGAGGTTATTTCTTGTAAGGAACTCATTAGCAGAAAATACACCGTTGGCCTGCTCTCCAGGGATTCCCATAAATCTTGGAAGTCCTGCACCGGAACCGATAAATACAGCCTCAAAGCCTTCTTTCTCCATAAGTTCGTCAATCTTAACTGACTTTCCGATAACTACATTTGTCTCGATTTTAACACCAAGTGCCTTGACATTCTCTACTTCTGCCGCAACAACCTTGTCCTTTGGAAGACGAAACTCCGGTATTCCGTAGCTTAATACTCCGCCGGCAGCGTGAAGTGCCTCAAAAATAGTTACATCATAGCCAAGCTTTGCAAGGTCTCCGGCACATGTAAGTCCTGCAGGACCTGAACCTATTACTGCAATTTTTTTACCCTTAGAATCTTCTTTTTCAGAAAGATCTATGTTATTCTTCCTAGCCCAATCAGCCGTGAATTTTTCTAATTTTCCTATAGCTACTGGCTCACCTTTTATACCTAAAATACATTTACCTTCACATTGTGATTCCTGAGGACACACTCTACCACATACTGCAGGTAATGCACTATATTTAGCTATTTCTTTAGCTGCTCCTTCTATATTTTTTTCCTTAAGTTCTGATATAAATGCTGGTATATTTATAGATACAGGACATCCGCTGACACATTTAGGATTTTTACATCCTAAGCATCTGCTTGCTTCATTAAAAGCTCGCTCTTCATCATATCCTAAACATACCTCTTTAAAATTTTTCGCTCTTACACTTGCTTCTTGTTCAACAACAGGTATTCTTTTCATTCTATCAACTACATTATTCATACTAATTATGACCTCCGCATCCGCAACCTTCTCTATGATGTGTGTCGCCTTCTTCAATTTTTAATAATTCTCTTCCTTCTTCACTCTTATATAGAGTTTGTCTTCTCATGCTTTCATCAAAATCCACAAGATGGCCATCAAATTCTGGTCCATCAACACAAGCAAACTTAACCTTGTCACCAACAGTTATTCTACATGCTCCACACATTCCTGTACCATCAACCATTATTGGGTTCATACTTACTATTGTAGGTATATTTAATTCCTTAGTTAAAAGACAAACAAATTTCATCATTATCATTGGTCCTATAGCTACAACTAAGTCATATTTCTTTCCTTCTTTTTCAACTAAGTCTTTAAGCTTATCTGTAACTAATCCTTTATATCCTGATGAACCATCATCAGTTGCTAAGTAATAGTTTCCTGCTACAGCTTTCATTTCTTCTTGAAGAATTGCTATATTTGTGCTTCTTGCTCCAACTATTACATCTGCATTTATACCTTGCTTTTTTAACCATTTAACTTGAGGATATACAGGTGCTGTTCCTACTCCTCCAGCAATAAATAATATGTTCTTTTTCTTTAATTCTTCTAAATCTTCATCAACCATTTCTGATGGTCTTCCAAGAGGTCCAACAAAATCTCTGAAGTAGTCTCCTTCTTCATATTTTGCCATTCTTTCAGTTGATGCTCCTATTGTTTGGAATACTATTGTAACAGTTCCTTTTTCAGCATCATAATCGCAAATTGTTAATGGAATTCTTTCTCCAATTTCATCCATTTTAACAATTATAAATTGACCAGGCTTAGCTGATTTAGCTACTCTTGGTGCTTCTATATCCATAAGATATATATTTTCATTTAATTGTCTTTTCTTTACAATCTTATACATGCACTTGCCCCCTAAGTATTTTTATGCTGCTTATTGCTTATTTTAAATCTTTTTATATACAGCTTTCTATCATTCAGTTACTATTTTACAATAAATTTATACAAAATCAAATTAAAATAATCTATTTTGCACAAATTTATTGTAATATACATTAAATTATATTTGAAATATAGTAATTATGTCAATTTTTATATAAAAAGAACTCGACCTAAAGCCGAGTTCTTAAAAAGCTAATATATATTATTTAGAATAGTCGTAGAATCCTTTTCCTGACTTTCTTCCAAGCCATCCAGCTCTAACATACTTTCTTAATAATGTACAACATCTGTACTTGCTATCTCCTGTTTCATTGTATAAAACATCCATTATAGCAACAACTATATCTAATCCTACTAAATCTCCTAATGCTAAAGGTCCCATTGGGTGGTTAGCTCCAAGCTTCATAGCAGCATCAATATCTTCTACTGTTGCAACACCTTCTTGAAGTATGCAAGCAGCTTCGTTTATCATAGGAATTAATATTCTGTTAACAACAAATCCTGGTGCTTCTTTAACTTCTACTGGAGTCTTGTTGATTGCTTCAGACATTTTCTTAACAGCATCAAAAGTTTCTTGAGAAGTTTCAGCTCCTCTTATAACTTCAACTAACTTCATAACTGGAGCTGGATTAAAGAAGTGCATTCCTATAACCTTATCTGCTCTCTTTGTAGCTGAAGCAACTTCTGTTATTGATAAAGAAGAAGTGTTTGATGCTAATATAGTTTCTGCCTTACAGATAGAATCTAATTCAGCAAATATTTCTTTCTTAATCTTCATGTTTTCTACAGCAGCTTCTACAACTAAGTCACAGTCAGCAGCTAA
>OLQC01001629.1_pt1 | contig 17229 bp, 14 predicted proteins | sample 1672471 | NCBI WGS metagenome assembly OLQC01 (sample SAMEA3136689, study PRJEB25190) | human gut metagenome | biome: human gut; feature: human-associated habitat; material: faeces | place: Austria | collected 2013
CAAAAATCCGGTATTTGTCCTGTTAGTTTAATGGATAGAACAAGTGCCTCCTAAGCACTAGATGTGGGTTCGATTCCCGCACGGGACGTCCTATCAAAAGCGGAATGTATTAGAAAAATTTCTAATATAATTTCCGCTTTTTTGTTTTTTCAAGTGGAAAATGGAATGGAATATCAGCTAATACGGAAAGAATCCTATTAGCCGCTGTCTAATAAAACGCACTGCTGGTATAATAGCTGGAAATAAATCGAAATTCTAATAAAAGAGAAAAGCCAGCTGTTTATTTGAGAAAGTGGATGTAAATTCAAGCTCAGATAAGAAAAAAGAGGAAGGGAAATATCCGGCGGTAAGTTATTAGGCGTGAATACAATAAGATCTTTGCTTAGTGAAAACTAAGGTCAACAGTAAGCCTGTTTGGATCAGATTTCAAAAAGAAATCTATCTGGACAGGCTTTTTCTGTTGCAGATAAGAAATGGAGGAAAGATATGGATACAGTGGATACACGAAGTGCATCAGTTCCAGAAGATGGCGAAAAAATTATAGAGATTCAGCTGGAACGTCTGCGGACCTTTAAGAACCATCCATTTAAGGTTCGGATGGATCAGGAAATGATTCGGCTCAGTGCGAGTGTTGAGAAATACGGAATCATAAATCCACTGATTGTACGACCGATTCCAGATGGTGTTTATGAGATTATCTCCGGACACAGAAGAAAGGCAGCTGCTGAAAAGTTTGGTTACAGGAAGGTGCCGGTCATTATCAGAGTCATGTCGGATGATGAAGCAGTAATTAATATGGTGGATTCCAATTTACAGAGGCAGCAGATAACATTCAGTGAAAAGGCTTTTGCTTATAAGATGAAGAATGAAGCTATGAAGCGAACCGGAGGAAGAAGAAAAAGTAGCCAGTCTGACTACCCGTTGAAAGGAAAAAAGACAGTAGAAATCATTGGTGAAGAATTTGGTGACAGCGCAAAACAGGTACAGCGGTATCTGAAGTTGACGGATCTTATTCCTGAGTTACTGGAAAAGCTGGATAACGGTGAACTTTCATTTAACCCGGCTGTGGAACTTTCGTATTTAACGATAGAGGAACAAAAGGAATTTATAGATGCTATGGAGTATACACAGGCAGTCCCATCCATTTCCCAGGCACAGAGAATGAAGAAATTAAGCCGGGAGAAAAAGCTGACGGGAACAAAAATGAGAGAGATCATGGGTGAGATCAAAAAAGGGGAAATTACCAGAGTGATGTTTAACAACGAACAACTGTATCGGTATTTCCCAAAATCATATACCCCGGCAGAAATGAAAGAAGAGATACTGAGCATGTTAAACCAATGGAAACCGCAGAAAACGGCAGCAAAATAGGAGGAAAATTATGTGTAGAGTAATCGCAATATCAAACCAGAAAGGTGGAGTTGGAAAAACCACCACAACCGTAAATCTTGGAATTGGACTTGCCAGACAGGGAAAGAAAGTGTTGCTGATTGATGCAGATCCACAGGGGAGCCTTACAGCAAGTCTTGGTTATGTAGAACCGGACGAAATAGGAACTACACTTGCCACAATTATGATGGCTATCATCAATGAAAAAGAATTTGAGATCACAGATGGCATTCTGCATCATAAAGAAAATGTAGATCTGCTTCCGGCAAATATCGAATTGTCTGCATTGGAAGTAACAATGGGGAATGTGATGAGCAGGGAACTGATTATGAAGGAATATATTGAGGCTGTGAGAACGGAGTATGACTATATCTTGATTGACTGTATGCCAAGCCTGGGACTAATGACAATTAATGCGCTGGTAGCTGCGGATTCCGTGTTGATTCCAGTACAGGCAGCTTACCTTCCGGTGAAAGGTCTTCAGCAGCTGATACATACGATTGCAATGGTGAAGAAGCGGCTGAATAGGAAGCTGATATTTGAAGGAATACTTCTCACAATGGTAGATTTCCGCACAAACTATGCAAAGGATGTGGCTGGTAAAGTGCGTGAAGCTTATGGAGAAAAGATAGAGATTTTTGATACGGTGATTCCTATGTCAGTGAAAGCAGCTGAAACAAGTGCAGAAGGCGTCAGTATCTTTTCCCATTGCCTGAATGGAAAAGTAGCGAAAGCATATGAGACGATTGCAAAGGAGGTATTGAGAAATGAAGAGTAAAAGTGCAGACAAAATAAAGATGCCCAGTATAGATGAACTGCTGGGAGTGTCCGGTGAGGAAAGTGCAACAGATATTGAGATTAGCAGAATACACAGCTTTGCAAATCATCCATTTAAAGTTTTGGATGATGATAAGATGGATGACCTGGTAGAGAGTATTAAACAGAATGGTGTGCTGACACCTGTTTTAGTAAGGCCAGATAAGAATAACAGCTATGAGATGATATCCGGGCATCGAAGAATGCACGCAGCCATAAAAGCTGGACTGGAGACAATACCGGCTATTGTGCGGGATATGGAAGACGATGAAGCCATTGTCATAATGGTAGATGCCAATATCCAACGAGAAGAATTGCTTCCAAGTGAAAAGGCGTTTGCATATAAGATGAAAATGGATGCTATGAAAAGGCAAGGGATACGGACAGATTTAACTTCGTGCCAAAATGGCACGAAGTTCAGAGCTGATGCTGCAATGGCAGAACAGATAGGAGAAAGTGCAAGAAGTATTCAGCGGTATATCCGTCTGACAGAACTTATTCCAGACCTTCTTGATTATGTAGATAAGAAACGTCTGCAGTTTACCGTTGCGGTTGACATTTCCTATATTGACAAAGAGATTCAAACATGGTTATTTGAATACATCAAGGAAAATGGTACGGTTAAAGCAGTTCAGGTAGCAGCACTCCGCACAGCACTTGAAGTAGGACCGATGACGCAGGCGAAAATGATCTCCATACTGGTAAACAGTCAGCCTGGTAGGAAGCAGGAACAGAAAATCACATTTTCAGAGAAAAAACTGAGAAATTTCTTCTCTGAAAAATATACGGCAGAGGATATGGAAAGTGTAATTTTGGAACTTCTGGATCAATGGAAGAGAGGTGAGATAACAGTATGAATTTTGAATACTATTATGGCACTCAGGCTGATCAGTTCAGTTTTATCCGGATTCCAAGAATATTATTATTAGATGAAGCATTTTCCGCACTGTCTTTATCAGCTAAAGTCCTTTACTCGGTACTTCTGGACAGAATGGGACTGTCAATGAAAAATAAATGGCTTGACGAAGAAAACAAGGTGTACATTATCTATCAGATCACGGAGATACAGAGTGACTTGGGATTCTCTAAGAAAAAAGCAATGGATTATCTCACAGAATTGGAGAAAATAGGACTGATTGAAAAGAAAAAGAGAGGCTTTGGATTGCCGAACATTATATATGTTAAGAGCTTTATGGCACATCAGAGTAGTCAAAGAAGTAATGAAATGGGAACTTCACAGGAAAAAGATGCGGTACATAGAAGTATCGAAATAGGAACTTCTGAGGTGATGAATAAGCACCTCAGAGGTGCCGAAACAGATACCTCAGAAGTGCCCAAAAACGGACTTCAAGAGGTTCCCAAAACGGTACCGCTATATAATAAGACTTATATGAATTATAATAACCAGAGTAATATGAAATCGAATCATATCAAATCAGATGGCGATAGGATTCGATGTGATCAAAAAGAACAGACAATCAATGCTTATGCTGAACTGGTAAAGAAAAATATTGATTTTGATGTTTTACTGCATACATACAGCAGAGAGCAGGATCTGGTAGAAGAAATATATCAGCTGATTCTGGAGACCGTTCAAACTGAAAAGGATATGATACGGATCGCCGGCGAATATTATCCGGCAGGCTTTGTGAAGGGAAAATTACTGAAACTGAATTATTCGCATATCGAGTATGTGCTGGAGTGCATGGATAAAAATACTACGAAAGTCAGAAACATAAAACAGTATTTGCTGGCTGCTTTATTTAATGCACCATCAACGATTGGAAGTTATTATAAAGCAGCGGTAAATCACGACATGCCACAGTACGCAAACTGAAGGAGGTACTTATGATTGTTTTAAGAATGGCAGGAAAAATTTTATTGTTACCGGTGTGGTTATTATTAGCCACTGCCCATTTACTGGTAAAGATCGTAGTTGAAATCTACTGCATCGGCAAGGGGATTGTCAATCTCATTCTGGGTTTTATGCTGATTGGAACACTGCTCTGGTACAGACAATGGGAGCGGTTTGCTTTACTTGCAGTTGCCAGTGGTATCTTGCTGTTCTTTCTGTGGATCGGAGTGTTTATGGAAGTTATACTGGAATCAGCACAACACAAAATTGGAAAATGGATTATACAGATATAAAGAAAGTATCTGCCAGAACATAAACGGAAATCCCGATCATTCCGGCAACACTCTGGGTTACATATTTAGTGAATCTTTTCAGCATAATTCATGTCTCCTTCCGTAAAGACTTGCCTTCTATTATATATCTGTATTTTAAAAAATAGCAATCAAAAACTCCTCTCAGGCGCTATGCATAATAATTTCAACAACATGCTGCTTATAGCAGGTATTGATAAATTTATATCATTCTGATGATATATTATATTTCATTTTTCACGTTAATGATGTAAAATTATCAATGTAAATATCAGGGCATATTCGAATAATCATTTCTAAACTTTTTCAAATATGCTCCGGAAAGGAACTTTTATACTAATGAAAACCAAGATTCAGGATATGACCTCCGGTTCACCGGGACGGTTGATCATTCTTTTTGCAATTCCCCTGATGCTGGGAAATATCTGTCAGCAGCTTTATACAATGGTGGATACCATGGTTGTTGGCCAGGTTGCAGGTGTGGAGGCTCTTGCCGCACTGGGTGCTGTTGACTTTCTGATGTGGGTTGTCACAGGAATATCCACAGGACTCACTCAGGGATTTTCTATTCAACTCTCCCAGTATTATGGGGCAAAGGATTTCGAAAATCTGCGTAAATCTCTGGCTCACAGTTACCGGCTGACCGCATTCATCGCAGCCGGAGTATTGATTCTCAGCCAGTCATTTGCTTCGCTGGTATTAACAGGGCTGCATACACCTTCCAATATTATCGGAATGTCTCTGTTATATCTGCGCATCATTTTCTGTGGAATCCCCGCCACAGCAGCCTATAATATGTTTGCCTCTGCCCTAAGGGCTATGGGAAACAGTAAAACACCGCTGACCGCAATGATCATCGCATCTGTGCTGAATGTCTCACTGGACATCCTTTTTGTGGCAGGCTTCGGATGGGGTGTGGCAGGAGCAGCAATCGCAACTGTGATTGCACAGAGCTTCTCCGCTGTTTACTGTTTCCTGATTTTACGCAGAATTGATATCGTTCATCTGACCAGAGCAGATTTTATGCCTGCCTCCGGCATGAATGCCCGCCTGATGAAGCTTGGTATTCCTGTTGTATTCCAGAATATCATCATCGGTGTGGGCGGTCTGGTAGTCCAGTATGTGATCAATGGCTACGGTTTCCTTTTTGTAGCAGGATTTACAGCTACAAACAAGCTTTATGGTCTGCTGGAAATGGCTGCTATTTCCTATGGATATGCCATCGTTACCTATGTGGGTCAGAATCTGGGAGCCGGAAAGATTGACAGGATCAGAAAAGGCGTCCGCAGCAGTATGCTGCTTTCCCTGCTTACCTCACTGATCATTTCTGCTGCCATGTTTTTATTTGGAAAAAATATTCTCTCACTTTTCATCTCAGGTGAACCGCAGCAGACACAGCAGGTATTGGCAATTGCTTTTAAATACCTTTCTATTATGGCTGCCATGCTCTGGGTTTTGTACTTCCTGTACGTGTACAGATCTGCACTTCAGGGGCTGGGAGATACCTTAATGCCTATGGTAAGTGGTATGGCTGAATTTGTCATGCGTATCAGTGCTGCACTGATCCTTCCCCATTTTATCGGACAGGACGGTATTTTCTTTGCAGAGATTGCAGCATGGAGCGGAGCCACTGTGATCTTATGCATCAGCTATTATGTACGGATGCATAAATATCATTAAAACAAAACAGGCACATAGTCCCGGATATCCGGTATATGTGCCTATGAAGCGTGTAAAATTATGTAAGATTCTTAATCCATTTATATTTCTTATAATGTTTATAGACCACCGGCAGTTTAATGATCTCGTCCAGATTGAGTACAAAGTAGACAACCATAACCGGCAGTTTCAGGATAAATGCGCAGATGCATCCCAGAGGAACAATGATACACCACAGAGTTACAGAATCACACAGCATTCCAAATTTGGAGTCTCCGCCTGCTGCGAAGATTCCTCCTATTGTCATACAGTTTACTGATTTTCCTGCGATGTAATAGGAAGAGATCAGCAGCATTTTTTGCAGATATCCGCGGGCTGTCGGGGTGAGATCTACCATTTTTGTGATAAATGGGGATAAGGCGATCAGGACAAGGCCTGATACAATTCCTGCAATAATCGCAGTTTTGGTAAGTGTCTCGCCTACCTCTTTTGCTTCCTGCAGACGGTCTGCACCAAGACGGTTTCCCACTATGATACTGCCTGCATTTCCAAGTCCGAGGCAGAAGCATACAACAAGATTTTTGGAAATATTCGCTATTCCATTGGCGGCAACAGCATCCGTTCCCAGATGTCCCATGATCACAGAATACATGGAAAAACCTATTCCCCATGCAAGATTATTGATCAATAACGGAACGGCTTTCTGCCAGAAACGGCCAAATAACTTTTTCTCACAGCTTCTGAGACTGAATTTCACAGCTCTGATCCTGCACAATACATAACCAACACTCCACAGGAACTGCACAACTGTTGCAAGTACGGTTGCCAGTGCAGCACCTTTAATCCCCATCTTCGGGAAGCCGGACAGGCCAAAAATGAAAACAGCATTCAATGCGATATTGAGAATTACCATAACCCCATTGATCAGGGTACTCATATTTACTGCACCACAGTTCTTCATGATTGCCAGGAAAGTCTGTGCAATTCCCGAAAACACATAGGAAATGCCGATGACTCTTAAATACTCACTTCCCAGAACGATCAGAGTTTCCTCATTTGTCAGGATTCTCATGAGCTGTTCCGGAAAGAAAAGGGTTCCTGCCAGAAATACTACTGCAATACATCCACAAATCTTTGTCACAAGGCTGAACACCTGGGAAATACCTGTGTAATCCCCTTTTCCATAATATTGTGCCACAAACATATTCTCGCCTGCCATAAATGCAAACATAAACAGATTAAATACAAAAGTAACCTGTGTAGCCAGTGATACGGCTGACATAGCATCCTGACTTAACTTTCCCAGCATGATCGCATCACATGCTCCGACCAGGGCTGTCATGAACTGCTGAAGTGCGATCGGAAGTGCCAGCCTGACTATTTCTTTTCTTAAACTTCGTTTACGCTCATCCATCATCTTTTTTGCTCCTGTATAAAATATTAGTGATACTCATCAGTCAATTTTCAGAATCATATTCAGGATTCTTCTTGCGCTGAGACGGATCTCTGCTTCAGTAACAAATCCTTTTTCATATGCTTCTTTTATGCGTTCCGGATATCCTGCTGCCATCTTGATATCGTTTCCTGCCTTTGTTTCGCGATAGTGTTCTCCGAATGTCCACCAGTCTGTTGTAACCATTCCGTCGAATCCCCATTCATCCCGGAGAATACCTGTCAGAAGTTCTTTATTCTCTGAGGCATGGATGCCATTAAGCAGATTATAGGAGGACATAATCGTATACGGATGAGCCTCTTTTACAATAATCTCAAACTGTTTCAGATAAATCTCACGTAGTGCTCTCTCGGATACTCTGGAATCAGAATCCTTACGGTTTGTCTCCTTATTATTGGCTGCAAAATGCTTCACACTTGCTCCGATATGCTGAGACTGGATGCCTCTTACCATAGCTGCACCTGTCTTTCCTGCAAGATACGGATCTTCAGAATAATACTCAAAGTTACGACCACAGAGCGGGCTTCTGTGGATGTTGCAGGCAGGAGTAAGCCAGATACTGATATTATTTTCTTTTACTTCTTCTGCTCCTGCTTTACCAACTTTCTCTACCAGTTCTTCATCCCAGGTGCTGGCAAGAAGTGTGGCACATGGCCAGGCAGTTGTGTTCACTCCGCATTTCGGAAGAATACGAAGTCCGGCTGGTCCGTCTGCAGTCATCACATTCGGGACTCCGTATTCCGGAAGATTTCCCATTCCAAATGTATTGGCACATCCTGTGTTTGGCTGTCCGCCAAGGAGATTGATACAGTCATCCAATGTCAGGATATCCATAAACTCATCCAATGTCATTTTACCATCTGCTACATCAGAGAAGCGAACTCCCTTGGAATCAAGAAAATCAAGAAAGTCTATTCCTTTTTGTCCTCTTGTATCAGGGCATGGAAGACCGATGGCATATTTATCCTGTCTCGGAAGTCCTTCTTCTTCCACATATTCACGCTGTGGAAGTTCCTCATAAGAACCGTCCGCAAGCATACGTTTCTGAAGATGATATGGTGCTGCCTTCCGGCTTAACTGCTCAGTTACTGTATCTTCTTTTACTACATATGTAAAGTCAATCTTCGCTGCATCTCTTACGTTTGTACCAATATAGATTGCATATTCTCCTGCTTCCAGAACATATGCAGACTTGCATACTTTGCCCAGATCATCGTAAGACGCCATCTGATTTACAGGAAGTTTCAGGGTAAGAATCTGTCGTTCACCCGGCTGAAGAATGCTGGTCTTTTTGAATGCTCCCAGCACTTTCGCAGGCTTTCCGAGTTTACCCTGTGGTGCTCCGTAATAAAGCTGGACAACTTCTTTTCCTGCTGTTTTTCCTGTATTGGTTACTTCAGTAAGAACCGTGATCACACCGTTTTCTTCGGAAGCACCAGTCATCTTCCAGTCGAAATCTGTGTAGGAAAGTCCAAATCCAAACGGATAATTTACTCTCTCCGCTGCACCCGGAATTGTCTCAAAGTAACGGTATCCTACATAAATATCTTCTGTATAATCTACATAGAATGCAGACTCATGGAAGTTTGCTGTGGATGGATAATCTTCCAGATCTTTTGCATAAGTATCGGATAATTTACCGGATGGATTAACATCACCACAGAGTATATCTGCTGTTGCAAGACCACCTTCCATTCCCCCCTGCCATGCCATCAGTACTGACTGGATCTCATCACAGTCTCTGAACCATTTCGTGTCTACGATACCGCCAACATTCATCACTACGATTACATTGGGGAATGCTTTCTTTACTTTCTCTACCATGGCATTCTCTGCATTTGTCAGACAGAAATCACCGTTTTCAAAAATCTTCGCTGACAGTTCAGAGTTTCTTTTTTCTTCTCCGTCAAGAACATATCCATCCTGTGCTGCTTCACATTTCCTGTCCCATCCTTCGCCTGAGAAACGACAGATAGTAATTACTGCAGTATCTGTATATTCTCGCGCTTCATTCAGAAGTTCATCCGGAAGCTCCGGCTCAACTGTCATACCTGGTACTGCACCATCTGCGTACTGTTTCTGAATGTCTTCCTCATAATATTTCGCAAGTTTATCGAAAACTTCTACTTTTCCCTCATCCTCTTTAATCTTCATGCCCTCATAAAGATTACGGATGTATTCTACAGTTACATCGCCGCTTCCTCCGCCGCCTTTTACGTAGTCTACAGTACCCTTACCAAAGAGTGCGACTTTCGTCCCTTTCCGGATCGGAAGTGTGTTTTTCTCGTTTTTCAGAAGAACCATTCCCTCTCCTGCTGCCATTCTGGAAAGTGCAATATGTTCTTTACTTCCTGTAACTCTTCGTCCGTCTTCCCCCAGCGGAAGCACAGGCTGGAAAAAGCTTCTCTGCCATTTTGCCATTATTTTAATCCTCCTTTAATTCTCCTTAGTCAAGTAGATAAAATCATCCGCTTCGCTACTTGCCTGATTTGGTTAAAGTTCTTCCTTCAAAAATGCAAAAGGGTCTTCATCCTGAAGGAAATGCATAAGCTGATATGCGCACATGATCGCTACATTTTCTTCACGCAGAATCCTCTTTACTTCTTCTCTGTCAGCAAGTACAACTTCTATTTCTTCGGTGTCTTCCTGTGCATCTTTGCTGATCTCACCTTCCGCATATCCGTAAACAGTTGCGCAGGATTCATCTGTCATGCCAACCGTTGTGAAATAAGGTTTCTCAAATGCAGGATCTACTTTCAGAGGTGTGAATTTCAGTCCTGTTTCCTCGTACATTTCTCTTACTGCACCCTCATGGAATTCTTCGTTCGGTTCTACCAGACCTGCCGGGAATTCGTAGATATATCCGCCGATTGCGTATCTGTACTGACGTACTAATACAACTCTGTCTCTCTTTTCCCCATAAAGACTGTAAATGATCACGCCATCCGGAGTGTTTTTACCTGTTTTTATCTTTAATTCGTTAATACTCTTCGCACGTGATGCCACGAAATATGACACAGGAGTGTTGTGAACACTTGTTGCATTTAAATGATACAAATTTAAAAATTTACAATCTGTCAGTTTTTCAATATTGTGTATCTGTCCCATAATGGATACTTCCTTTCGCTTTCTATACCTTCGCTGATTATTACAGCCAATTTTCTTCTATCTCTGTTTTTAGTTCGCAAAACATCTGATAAAACTCTTCTTTTGCATCAGCTATAATTCCTAACGCAATTTTCTGATTGTAAGAATGTGTAACATTATTTCTTGCCTGCAATGCACGAAGCCACTGCTCCTCATCTCTTATCATTCCTGCTTTATAGGCAGTCTTCAGAATGATTTTCGGTGAACCTGTTGCTCCCTCTGCATATCCATGAATCTCCAGTATTTCTTTCATCATTTTCCATGACTGCTCAAAACAAATTTCATACAATCCTACGAGTCCGGTAATCACTACATTATCATATGGTTCTTCATAATTATAAATATCTTTCATGTTAGACAGTGCATTGCAGAAATTCTCATATTTTCTCATACAAAATCCTCCCTTCCTTCTCTATAGATTCTCTTAATTCATCCTGCATGTCACGATCAAGATTTACAATATCATACTCCAGAAGAGTACTTGTCTCTTCATCCACATCTAACGCAAACCTTGCAAAATCTCCTCCTGTGACTGCAATATCTATATCACTTGTTCTTCTGAAATCTCCTCTTGCTCTCGAACCAAAAAGAATTACTTTTTCAATATCATATTTTTGCGCAAGGTTTCGGATTTCTTCTATAACTTCCGGTCTGATTCCTGTATCATTCATTTTATAAACCTCACATTCCGATGTTTATATCGTCTGTTTTATCTTACCATATTATCGTATCTTTTTTAAGTCTGTCTGACAATTTCCGTAATTATTTTTTGCACATAAAAAGAAGGGGCTGTCGGTTAATACCACATTTCGGCATCCTCAGTAGTAATTGAAAGGATCCCTGTAAGGACGAGGCTTGTTAGCCTTCTACCTTGCAAGGGATCCTTTTTTCTATGAAAGATGAAATTTATTTTTGGCCGCAAAAATCCCTTGTCTGGATTTTTACAGCTACACTTTTGATCAAACTGTTTTTCCCTCAAACTTCTTTAATTTTTCATTGAGAAAACGACAGTATTTATTTATATTCCTTCCGATTGCATACAACATGAATTCTTTGTACACTTTATCTGCAGAACGGTAATTAAAACGCCTAAAGTTTTCGTTTTCTTTGATATCACCGAAATGTCCTTCTGTCTGGATCGAACGTGTCTGCCGTTTCAGGATTCCACGCTCACTTTGGATGTTTGCATGGGATTTTTCACGCAGTTCTTCCCACTGCTCATTGATCTTCATTACCTTGTTTCTTTCAGTATCTTTTTCGGCATTATATTTATACAGACAGCGTGCTTTATGTTCGCATCCACTGCAATCGGCGCAGCTGTATACTTCAAAGGTCTGGGTATCACCATTCTGCTCTTTGGTTTCCGTTCTTATGTGACGTAATTCACGTCCGTCATGGCAGATATAAAACTGCTCATCTTCAAACACCTCAACCTTCATATTGTAATATTTGCTAATATCTTCTGCATATGCACGTGTTTTACGTTTCTCATGATCCTGCAGTTTCAGGATCTCAAGCGGAGAACAGTTATCAATCTCAATAACTGTATTATTTGCGAGTTTCTTATGCTTTGACAGCTTCCTTTTTCGGTTCTTTTCTATTACACTGCGGACTTTATCCATTCCTTCGATCACAAACATCTGCGCATTCCCAATATCATACTTTAGCCCATAACCATTCTCCTGCAAAAATGTATTATATCTGGTAAAAGTCAGCTCGATAGAATCCAGCAGGTCAGAAAAATCTAAATCCTCCATCACTTTTTTCAGGGTAGAAAATGGATCGTCGTCGGGTAAACTCAATTCATAGAAACTAAAGTTAATTTTCTGTTGCCCTAATTCAAAAAAGTCGGTATAATAATTATAGTAATCCTCGTAAATAATGCATTTAAGACAGTTCAGCAGAGTGCGAAAGACAAGGAAGATATCTGCAGGCGTGCTGACGCACGGCAAAGATATCTGACGCAGGATTTCACACTCTGATGGACTGGATTAAGATGCATTATTTTAGAGGATTGCTATAGTTGTTAGCATAGTTAAATTATAACATGTAACGGAGAGAAAGATGGTTGTCGTTAGCCATTTTTTTTCTTTTTTTGATAAAAAATTGGGGGAGGGTGTGAATCGGTATGAGTCACACCCTCCCTCTCTTAGAACTATCTATTTCCCGACAGCCCCTTCCATAATCCTTTTCAAACTGTTATTTAATCTTCACGCCTTTCACCTTAGAATAACCACTGTAAACCTTTTTCCCATTTACCACACGGTAGGCACGTACCTTGTAATAATAGGTTTTCTTAGAAGTAAGCTTCTTATTGGTATAAGAAACTGTGCTTCCTTTTTTAATTGTTGAGACTGCTTTATATTTTCCGTTTTTGGATGTTGCACGATATACAACATAGCCCTGGGCATTGCTTATCTTTTTCCATTTCAGCTTTGCCTGTTTCTTTCCGGCTGTTACGGTTACAGCAGGTGTTTTGAGCTTTACAGTCTGTCCCGGTGTCGGCTGCGGCGTTGTTGTCTGTGTTTTTACTGAGATATTCTTGTCGTAGCTGCTCCTCACAGCATTGCCCCATTTGCCTGAAACAGCCTGTACACTGTAATAATAGAGAGTATCCCCTACTGTCCTGGCATCTGTGTAAGTAAGCTCTTTTGTCTCCGCAATCTGTGTAAACCGGCTCTCTCCCATCCTGCGTCTGAGGATCAGATAGGAATCTGCAGCATCATATTTATCCCAGGTAATCATTACTGTATTTCCGGAAGCCTTGCATGCTTTCACAGTCGGCATTCCTGCTGCAAAAAGATCCTTTGCAGTACCTTTTACCACTACATGGCACACAGCTGTTACATTCTGATCTGTTTTTACGCGGATATCTGTCTCACCTACAGAAAGCGGTGTGACAACTCCTTTCTGATCCACCTTTGCAACATGTACATTGTCAGAAGTCCATACCAGCTCTCCACCACTTCCCTGAGGGCTGAAGGTCCATGTCAGTGCATGAGCTCCACTGTCAATTGCCAGGGTCAGAGTCTTATCACTGAGAGTAATCCCCTCCGCAGGGGCAGTTACCGTTACCTGACAGGTACCCTTGGTACCATTATCAGAAGTCAGGGTAATCTCTGCTGAGCCTGTGCCAACAGGAGTTACCTTTCCGTTTCCGTCAACAGCTGCCACTGCAGTATTTGAAGATGCCCAGTTCAGGGAAGAAGGTTTCGCGCCATTTGGAGAAATGGTATAATCCAGTGTTCTGGAACCACTTTTTGTTGAAAGCGCCAGGCTTGACGGGGAAATGCTGATACCTGTAATGTCAACCGGTCTGGAAGATACGGAAATATTACAGGTTGCATAAACACTTCCGGAAACCCTGGCAGTGATAACTGCCGAACCCTCCCCTGCTGCTGTTACCACTCCGTCATTTACCCTTGCAACAGAACTGTTGGAGGAATTCCAGGTTACTGTTCCCACTGAATCAGAAGGAAGGAGTGTATAAGTCAGGGTATAGCTGTCCCCTTTGGAAAGAGAAAGCTCAGAAGCATTCAAAGTAATATGCTTTGGTGATGCCGGAAGCCCGGCCTCAACGGCCTTCAGCAGCTGGGTTGCTTCATAAACCCTGTTTGCAGAAGCATCCAGAGTAGTCAGTGCGCTGTCTGCCTCAGCATAGGCTCCGGAGAAACCGCTGGCCTGTGACCATCTGGAACGCTCCGCATTGGCTTTTCCCATCATACGGATCAGCTCGCTTTTATCTGCGGCTTCAAAAATCTGTTTATTATTGTTATACGGATCACAGCCGGTGATATCCGTACCGCCACACAGGGCAAACATGACACGAAGTACACTTCCGTCTGAAGGATGGCTTGCCCCCATGCCTACACCCATAAATACATTATCAAGAGTATAAGTCCAGCCGGAAGCTGAACAATAGGAAAACTCTGTCAGATCCGGAGAATATTTATTTCCTGTCAGCTTATAGGGCTCTCCTGTCCATGTAGATGTTTCCGCCAGAACTCTCTTGATACATTCCGGCGTATTCAGGCTGCCACTGTCACAGTTTGCAATTCCCCTGAGATAAAAACCATAGCTTGAATTTGTGTCATAAAGGGGTGTGATCCCATTTTCGCTTAATCCACGCAGCAAAACATCTGCACAGGTTTCCCCTTTGGAAAATTCTACCTGTGTAGGTTCCAGAATCATACCCTGTCCGATAGTATTCTTTTCCACTGTCAGAGTCAGAGTGTCTGCCAGGACATCTGTCTGTCCAAGTGCAAAGATTCCAACAGCCATTCCGGCTGCCAGAGTCAGGCCTTTCACAGCCTGTAACAACTTATTCTTTGTCATTTTCATTTTCCTCCTTATTTTCGGGCCGCTGCAGCAGCCCGTATTTTCTTTTTACTCTTTCCAGTTTCTCCAGCAGAGGTCTGCTTAAGATCCACAGGAAAATCACTGTAGAAGTTGCCTGTACCAGATCCACCGGTGCACCCGAGATATAAAATGCGATCAGACTTTTCTTAGTGATCCGTCCATAAGCCATCAGGATAGATGCCGGGTTCATAATTCCTCCAAAGATCAGAAACACACTCAGGAATCCGTAGATACACAGATCAATCTTTCTGGCTTTGAGAATCCCTTTCTGAAAAAGAATTCCAGCCAGATATCCGATCATTCCATAGGAGAACATCTGCCACGGAGTCCAGGGTCCCTGCCCGAAAAACATATTTGAGATCATCATGATCAGACAGGCGCAAAGGAATCCTGCCTCACCGCCTAAGGATACTCCGGTAAGGATTACGATAGCGGCGATAGGCTTAAAGCTTCCAATCATAAAGAAAGCGCTTCTGCCTGCCACTCCAAGGGCGGCCATTACAGCAATGACCATAATCTCTCTTGCCTGTGGATGCCGCCCCTCAAATACCATAAAAAATGGAATCATGGAATAGGCAAGCACTAACAGGCTGATGATAACATCATGTTTGCCATGAAACTTATGTACCAGGATAAAAAGCACCAGTGGCACAAATGCCAGAAACATGACCAGTCCGATCCAGGTACGCTTCTCGATCTTTCCTTTGTGTATAGGCTGAATAATGATGCCATCCTCTTTCAACTCATATTCTTCCAGATCGTCTTCGGAAGTGTCTGCCAGAGAACTTTGTTCCACCACGGACTTTCCGGATTTTAAAAGCTGTTCATTCCGGGTTTCTCCCCAGAATCGATCCATAAACTGGTCTAAAGCCTTTCCTTCAAGCACGCAGCCACCTCCTTTCCGGTAACTGCATCAGGAAAGTAATGTCTCGCCATACGGTTTGCAGCAGTAGTGTAGAAACTGTTTCCTGCAAAAAATTCTGCCGCCGGTTTGCTGGTCACCACATTTCCCTGGAAAAACAGACCAACCCTGTCTGCATACTCTGCTACAAATTCCACATCATGGGAGATCATAAAGATCGTGATGCCATGCTCCTGAAGTTTCTTAAGGATTTCCCCCAGTTCCTGTTTATACTCTGCATCCAGCCCCTTGGTTGGTTCATCCATCAAAAGAAGCCGTGGCTGCAAAAGAAGTACTTTTGCCAGTGCCAGACGCTGCTGTTCTCCTCCGCTTAGATCATAAGGATGACGATCCAGCAGCCCTTCCAGTCTGGTCAGGCTTACGATCCCTTCGATGGCTTCTGCCTTCTTCATAGAAGCTGTATATTCCGGAGATTTCTTCTCTTTTGCCCCGCCGATGATGGAATACAGATCTTCCCGGACTGTCTTTCGGATAAACATACTCTGGGGATTCTGCGGCAGAACACCCAGATAGCCTCTGTAGAGCTGAGTATCTGTATACCTGCGGATATCAACGCCATTTAACAGGATTTTTCCGCGATACGGAGCCCGGACACGACTGATCAGGGATAACGTTGTGCTCTTTCCTGTTCCGTTTCCGCCAACCAATGCATAGAATTCTCCCTGCTTCACCTCCAGATTCAGATCCTGCACCACATCTCTGCCATCCTTTTCATACCGAAACCATACATCTTTTACCTGAATTGCAGGAGTTTCAAATTCTTTCGACATATGAGGTATCTTACTTCTAAGAGTATTTAATGTTTTATGTAATTTACTGTTGCTTTTTGAGTTGACCTCATTTGTGTCTATATTTATATCTGTTGAGCTATTCTGTGTAAAATCATCCGTTTTTGTAGATTCGAATTCATTATTTTTTTCGAAAGCTCTGTCATGTTTTTCGACATTCATTTCGTCATGATAACTCTCATTCAACAGTTGTTCCCGGTCATGGCACACTTGTTCCAGTTTGTCATGTCGTGCTTTCTGCATCACCTGTGTAATCCAGTTTCTGCCCTCACGGACTGTCAGCGGGCACGGCAGATCACTTTCTACTTCCGCATAGATCTGCATGGGAACCGGCATGGACAAAAACATTCCATGATGTTCCTTTTTCAGAAATTCTCCGATTTCCCGTGGAGTTCCCTGTGTGAGCAGACTGCCCTTATCCATTACATATACTTTGTCTGCCCAGGGAATCACATCCTGCAGACGATGCTCTGTAAGGATTACAGTTGTACCAATATCCCTGTTGATCTTCCGCACAGTTTCCAGAAAGT
>OLQC01001630.1_pt1 | contig 17213 bp, 33 predicted proteins | sample 1672471 | NCBI WGS metagenome assembly OLQC01 (sample SAMEA3136689, study PRJEB25190) | human gut metagenome | biome: human gut; feature: human-associated habitat; material: faeces | place: Austria | collected 2013
TGAGATTCCAACGGCAGAAACGCCAGCCCGGGAAATCCTCGACTGGGTAGACGTGGTGGGCAACGGTCGCAGGCTCGCGCCTGCCGTATCGCTGCGCTTCCTGGCACAGCGGCTGCTCGCGAAGGACGCGAGCGCGTAAGTGTTTCCAACGTTTGCTTGTGTAATCCATGGTGAATAAAAAATGCCGAGCCTCCCGGTATGGGAGACTCGGCATCTTGCCGTCCGGCTATCACCTCGGATGTAAAACAAAAACGCCGATCGACTCCCACACTGTGAGATATCAATCGGCGCTGACTCTGGCTCTGGCCTCGCGGCTCTGGCTCTGGTTCTGGCTCATATTCACGATCGTTTCGCGTCTGCAATGTTTGCAGAACAGAGGGAAATCAACAAGCGCGGTCGTAGGTAAGATCTTGACCTGCGTCGCGTGCCCGCATTTCGGACAAACGATCTTGTTTCCCTGTAAATCAAGTTTAGCACAAGGCTGTCCGGTATGCAACTGTTTTTGCAAAAAAAGTTCGCTCCTCTCGTAAGATATAGTAAAGACCCAAGTTATTAAAGGCTTACGCCTTTCGCTTTTCCCTGTTTCGCCAGGGAAGCTTGTAATCCACATAATAATAGCTGCCGAACTTGTTTTCCTTCGCCTCGGGCTCTACGTCAAAGGCCTCTTTCGGTGGCACAGGCCGGTAATTGTCCGGGACTTTTTCGACAGTGATGCGTGGTTTTTCAAGGTTCCGTGATGGCGTCCACAGTCGGTCGCCCACATATTCCCGTCCGTGCTGCATCGGCTCCTTGGTCAGATACTTCGCCAAGCCAACGAAGCCGAGCTTGCCGACGGGTTCCCAGTTGATATCGCCGTCCGGCCAGAGCTTGCGGAGCACTTCCGTCTCGCCGGGGTAGTGGTTGAGTATGATGTGGTGGTGCAGACGCTTGTCCCCGTGCCGGCCTTCGGTAGTGTACAGATATTTGTAAGGTCGGCCGAAGGCTTTGCGGCTCTCGCGCAGCTGGCGGTTAAAAAGCTTCACCCGCTTCTGTGCGGCGAAGGTGTTCGGCGGCTTGTGCGTCTCGTCGTAGGTGAGCGTGAGCAGCCAATCTGAATACGTGAAGTTCGCGGCGATCAGAAACGCAAGCCGCTCGTAGGCGTGCCGGATGTTGAGCTTTTCGCGAATGGTCGTCTGCGGCAGCGACTTTGGTGCCCGGCCTCGTCGCTTGGCCAGCGGCTCTGTGAACACGCATTCGCGGCATAAGACGGATGTTTTCATCGAGACAAGGTAGCTCATGCGTCACCGCCTTCTTGCATATGCTTGAGTTCCAGCTCCATAACAATCCGTTGTCCGTTTTCAGACTCTGCCAGTGCGGCGGACAGAATCTCGGCAACGGTCAAGCGCCCAGTTTGGTTCCGGCCTCGGTCTACCTCCTGAAACACAATGAGATCGCCGTGTCTGATCTGCTCAAGACTTGGCAAAGGCAGGCAAACATACCGCAAATAATTTGCCTTCTGCATTTTACGAAACAGTTCTTCTTTTGCAAATTTCTGATAAACCATATAGCCTCCTTATCATGTTATCGTCGGGGCTCGGAAGCCCGAGCCCCTTATATCTTCCCGGCGGTCCCCGCGCAGCCCGTCATGGCAGCAGGCCGCGCCACAAGTCCAGATCATTTTTTCTTGCGCCGGGTGGATACCTTTCTGTAATTAAATTCCCGGATGTGCGGGTTGCGCTCGCGGAACGGGACAAAATGCGCGCCGCAGGCCTTGCGCAAGATCGCGTCCAGCCGTTCTTGCAGCCAGTCTGCCTCCGGACCGCAGCCGTATGCGCCGTCAAATTCCGTGTCCAACTCGGACACGCGGCACGCCAGACGGTAAAGCCGCTCTTCGCCGAAGCCCTCCTGCGCGAGCGCCGCGAGGAACATGTCGGATACCTTTTGCATCCCGGCCTCCACGCCGATCTCCATCGCCGCCCGCCCGACGGCGTCCAGCTGATCAATGTATTTCATCTAACGCCCTCGCAAGGTCGGCCATTGCAACACTCATCGCATTAAAGTCCGATGCTGCCGTATTGATAGCCAATGAGGTTCGCGCGAGTGTATACACAAAATCGCGATTTCTGGCAATGCAGTTTGCTTCATTACGCGACATGCCGAGCCTGCCCATGCAGAGTTTTACAAATCGTTTTCGTGTCATCGGTATTCCTCCTGATCTTTAGGCGGGATCATTGTCCAGCCCCGATCGCGCAGCGTTTTAACAGTCTTGCCGGTTGTGTAAGCAGCCCCAATGATAAAAAAGATAAGGGAATCCGCCAGAAGCAGCAGCACGACCAACACAATTACGAGCACACTCACGTCCGCACACCTCCATCCATCTTCGCCCCGCAGTTGGGGCAATAGTTCCTGCTCCAAAGTGCATCCTTTTTGAAAGCGCACCGGCAGTTCGTGCAGACGATTGCTGCCTTCGGGTATCGAATAGTCTCGCAACTCTGCGCGTCGTATTCGCACCAGTCTGCTTCTTCCCACCGTGCAAACACCACCTCCGCAACGTCGGCGGCGGGCACGAGGTTTTTGTCATTCAGCACACGTCGTACAAAAGCCTTGTACTTTTCCGGCAGGTTCCCGCCGCAAAGCTCAAATTCAACCTTGCCACGTCGGACATAATCAGCCATCGTCGTCACCTCCTATCATTCTTCTGCGTCTGGCCACATAAGCGCCTGTACCAGCGATCCCCGGCAGTTCAGGCAGAGCCAGTACTCGCTGTATTCTGCCTGCAAAATTCCATCACGGTATAGTGCTTTTGGTAGTTTGAGCTTTACGACGCGCCCGACGTTGTGACAGGCGGCGCACGTGCAGGTGCTGGTCTCAGTCACCTTTGCCCGGAACTCCACTTCGCGCCGGATATAATCAGTCATCATTTACCCTCCGGTTCCACGCAGCTGCGATTTCAATCCTTGTCACAACAGGACTTGTGGCGATAAACGCCCCTCCGCACTGTTTACACTTTATCGTACAGGTTGTGCCCAAAAACGCTGCCTCTCCGCCGCAAAACGGGCACGGTTTCAGTTCAGCCATCGTCCCGCACCTCCACGCCAGCCTCGTCCAGCAGGTCAGAAAGATCGGTGTCCACGCTGCTGCCAATAAAGTCGCCATTTTCGTCGAAGTGGTTGTACTCCGTGGTCGGTCGGGATTCTATCCCTGCAAACTCTTTTAAAAGCCGCAGATATTCGTCGTTATCGAAGAGCTGAGCCTGATAGAGTTGTTTCAACTGCGCTTTGGTTATGCACTTAGCCATCCTTCTTGCCCTCCATTTCCTGCAAAGCTTTCTCGGCTTCTTTCTCCGTCAAAAACACCGTTCGCCCGATTGCGTTCTCGCAGAATCTCTTCCGCCCGGTAATGTACGTCGTGCCTTCCCGGTCAATGTGGATTGCGTCCACCGTGACTGGCACGGGCTTTTTGGGGCACGTGTAAAACATCTGGGACAGCCATACCGTATCGCCCGGGCGGATGCGCTTTCTGTCCATGTCCTCATAATCCGCAAGACGTTCCGCCATCTGGACGATTTCGCCAACCGTCGCACAACCCAATGCGTGACCGTTTACCAGCACGCAATCCTCATCTCGGCTTGTCATCCGTTCCATCCTGCTTCGCCTCCTAAACTTCCAAAATGGAATTTCCAGCCGGAGGTTTCGCGTCAGCCGCAACCGCTTCGGTCTCGCTCAAAAATACTCTCACACCGATCTGGTCCACAGGGATACCGATATCCACAATTTCCCCCGGAACAATGATGCTTGCTGATATTCTTGTAACCTCATGTGGTTGCACGCCAATGCAATCTCGCGCGTTATTTTTGTATGTCTTAAACCACACCGTATCGCCCACCTTGCACGGCAGAATCACGACGCGCCCCTCAACATCCGCTTTCATCAGCTCCACCATTCGTGAGATGGAGTAATCACAGCCGGAAAGTGTTTCCTCTATCTCTCGTGCATTGGCGCACGCCTGCGGGGATAATCCCGAATCTTCGTAAGCCTTGAGCCTTTCCCAAACCTCCTTCTGCGTGCAGTTCCCGTCATATTTACACGGTAGTTCGCGGCACTGCGTGATGTCGCAGAAATTGCCCTCAAACGTTAATCGCTCCAAAATTCCATCTCCTTCCCGATGTACTCGCAGTACGCCCTTTCGATCCGCGCGCCCGCGCTGTCTTTTGCGTTCGGCAGGAAAACAACGCTGTCTGCAACGTCGATCATTGCAAGGCAGATTCGCATGTAATCTGCCGGCGTCATTCCCTCTGGCAACTCGGCAGGATTGAGCACAGTGTTCCCCTGCCAGCCCAGCTGTATTTCTGCCGCTGCAAATTTATCCCGATACCCCGGATCTCCGGTGATTTTACCGGCTATGTAGACTTTCATGCTTTTTCTCCTTCCGCCGGCGTTTCCGGCAAGCCGCGCCATTTCCAGTTCGTTAGTCCCAAACTGCAGCTCATGCACTTGCAATTTTGCTTTTTGGTGCAATCACAGCAAAAAGTTGTATCACTACAGTGATATTTGCAGGAAGCACACCCGGAAGATATCTTCAGATCTACAATTGCCGCGTCCCTCTCGGCCTCGGTCTTTTCCCGCTGAGCGTTCAGCTCTTTTACCATCTCCCGCAGGTACGTGGCCAAAGCGTTGCGCAGCGCCCGGTTCTCGGCGGTAAAATGCTCAAGCTGAGCCGCCGCCTCGCGTAAAATCTGGCAGCCGTGCGTGCTGCAATTATGCTCGCGCCCGCAGCCGAGGCAGGCAAGGGAACCGGTCTCAACGCGAAGGCGCGCCAGCGCTTCCAGAAGGTCATTTGTCGTCATCGCCGAACACCTCCACGATTGTTTTCCCGCAGAACTTCCACTCCGGGCAGGGGCAGCATAGGTCGTCTTTTTTGCACGATGCGCCCCAGGCGCACGTCCGGCAGATTTCCGGGACGTAGGTAAGCGCCGCGTCGCGCTCTTTTTCAAGCTTCTCGGCCTTGCGAATGCTGAACAGCGTCAGCGTCACGCGCAAAATGGCGTACACACACACCGCGCGGAGGGCAAACTCGACGGCGATGACGATGGCGGAAACGGTGTTGCTATTCATACTTACACTCCCCTTTTTTGATTTCAAACAGGTCCGCAAACTGGCAACCGAGCGCGCCGCAAATCTTTCTGGCCGTTTTGATCTGGCAGGCCTCGCCGCGGAACACACGCGTGATAGTCGGGCGGCTCACCCTGGCTGCGGCCGCAAGGGCCCCGAAGTCTTCGCGCCGGAGAATGTCATACACCCGGCCCGGCTTGGCTATGATCTTACTCATCTGGGACCTCCTCACATTCTTCCTGCCGGACGATCGTCCGGTGCTTTTCGTCGAGCGTCACAATGTAAGTTGCGCGAATGCCGTCGCAGCACTGGCGCTTTTGTGCTTTGTAGACCTTCCCGGGCTTGAGCTGAAAAGCCGGGAAGACCGGCAGCGGCTTCGGTACGCGGATGCGGACCGGGACGGCCTCCTTCTTGCGGTACTGCGCCGGGACGTAATTTTCATTTTTCGCCCGCAGGTAGCACTCCCGGCAGCAGTAGACCTGATTGCCCTTGTACGTTGCGAACAGATTGCCGCAGCCGGGACATTGCCGGTATAGAAGTTTGTTCACGTCGAGCCCTCCTTTTCCGGCGGCAGCGGCAGCCAGCGCAGGATATTCGGGCCGTTGTCCGTCAAAAGTTCTGCGCTATATAGCTCCAGCTCCCCGCAGTGCGCGGTATCAACGTCATAGATCCGCATGCCCTCGGTTTCAAGCAGCAACAGGACCGGCCCGTCCGGATAATCTGTGTCTGTCCGCCAGCCGCTGATCGTGCGCGCGGTGTCAGACTTGGACACCGGCGTCAGCTCGTCCGTCAGCCCCAGCAGATAGTCCGCCGAGCAGTGTAGCTCTGCACAAAGCGTCGGGATGGCGCGCGAACTTGGAAGTAAAAACTCGTTGTTCCAAAGGTTCCTTGCGCCAAATTCGCCTTCTGCAAAATTCCGGATATCTGCGGCGGTTTTCATGCCGACGGTGTCGTTGATTATAAGGATCGTGCCGTCCGCCAGACCTGCCGCATCACTGGCTCTCACAATTCGTTGCGCATATTGCTGGGCTGCCGCCTGGAAGACACGCTGTTTATTCTCCTTTTCGGTTTCCTCTTTCTGCTTTTCGGCGGCGTTTTTGTCCGTGCGGTACTGCTTGGCCTTGGAGCACATCTGGTCGCAGACGTCATAGCAGCCGCGCGCTTTCGCGCCATACTTGCAGTCCATGCAGCACATTTCGCCCTTGCACTGCGGCGTCCAAGAGCCGCACGTGGCGTCATGCCGAAGCGTCGCGTCGTCTCTGGAACTCGGACAAAGCTTCCTGTCGGGGCAGTGCAGGAGCATGCTCGGGCGCCACTTTGCGCCGCTCTTTGCGAGACCCCGCACCTGCTCGATTCCGGCAGATGTGGGGAACTCCTTCGTCCGGGCAAACGCGTCACGAAGGCGCATCTGCAAGGCGATCTCGCACCGCGCAAGCTCCAACGCTGTCGCATCCGGGAGTTTGCCTGCTGCCCACTGTACCTTGAAATCCTGAATCAGGTTTTCTTCAATCATGTGGAGGTTCGCGAGCTTTGTCTTACTGACGTTGCAGGCTTCCGCGACATGATCGCGCATCCTGCCGGGGAACTCCACGCCCTGCTCCTTGAGATCGTAAAGCAGCCGCTCGACGCGCTGCGCCGCCTGGCTGATCTCGGCGCTTGTCAGCACTCTTGCTGTGGAGTTTGCCATGATGAGCTCCAGCTCCTCCATGGCTGCGCTCTTCGGGCTCCGGACGAAGACCGGCACCTTGCGAAGATCCTCGCGCCCTTCCGCAACCAGCGCCCGAACCGCAGCCGTGCGGCGGTGCCCGGAGATGAGGCGGTACTTGCTGTCCTCCGCCGGTGTGACCGTCGGCGGGTCCATAATGCCGGACAGCGCAATGGAGTTTTTGAGCTCTTCGAGTTTGTCCTCGTCGACTGCGTAAAAGTTCGCGTCGTTGCTGACTAAATCGTCAACGTCGACCTGCATGAGCTCGCGTCCGGTGTCAGACTTGGACACAGCCTGCACCTGCTGGGCAAAAATGCTTGAAACGTCAAATGCCATCACCAAAGCCCCCCCTCAGAACTTCATCCATCGTCACGGGCGGCTGGATGTACTCCTGTACAAATGCCCGGTAGTCGTAGCCTGCCGCCGAACGCGGCGAGTAGACCGTGATGGGCTTGCGCTCAAAGGTCATCTCGTCGACCTTGTCGGTGCGGCGGATCGTCTGCTCGAAGACCGGGAGGATGCCGCAGCTTCGAAGGCTCGCCTCCGCCTCGATCACGACCGGCGTGTTGCGCCACATCGTGATCAGCGCGCCCGCGATCTTGAGTTCGGGGTTGATCTTGTGCATGTTGTCGATCTGGCGTGAGACGTTGGCCAAACCGCGCAGGCTGAATGCATCGAGCTTGATGGGGATAATGACCTCGTCGGAGGCCAGAAGCGCCGCAGCGCTTGCCGCGTTAAAGGCCGGCGGGCAGTCAAAGACCACGTAGTCATACGCATCGTCCTCGCGAAGCACATCGCACAGGTCTTTCAGGCAGCTGCCGTTGACGCGGCTTCCGATGGCCGACAAATCCAAGTCCATCAGCGCATCGGATGCGGGGAGCACGTCCACGTTGTACGGCGTCCCGGAGATATTTTCGGGATAATACGGCTCTGCCGTCCCCAGCAGATAGTCCGCCACGCCCGGAAGCTGCTGCCCGGCAAGACCGTAAAATTCGGTAGCGTTGCACTGGCTGTCGCAGTCGGCGAGCAGCACGCGCTGGTTGTGGTCGGCGGCCAAAATATAGACCATATTCACGGCGGTCACGGTCTTCCCGACGCCGCCTTTCAGGTTTAAAATCGATATTGCCTTCATGGTGTTTCCTTTCTCAGTCCGGCAGCTTGAACTGCTCGGGAATATCGTCGTTGCACGGCTGCCAGCGCTTATCCTGCGGAGGAAGCGGCGCTTGCGCGGCAGATTTGCGGAAGGTCTGCGTCTGACCGTCGAAGGCCAGCATCAGCGCGATGTTCGCCTCACCCTCCTTGTTTTTCGCGATGTTGAGGATGCGGCGGCTGCGGCTGTTGTCCGGCTCTTCACGGTAGAGAAGCATAACGACGTCCGCGTCCTGCTCGATCTGACCGGACGAGCGCAGCGCCGAGAGCGTCGGGGGCGGGATTTTGCCCGCCTTTGTTTTCTCCGGGCGAGAGAGCTGGGAGAGCGCGATAACCGGCGTGCCGGTCTGCCGCCCGAACTGCTGAAGATCGCTCGAAATTTTCGAGACGACCTGAAACTGGTCGGCGCTCGCGCGGCCTGTAATATCGCTCTTGATCTTTTGCAGGTAGTCGATGAAGATCACGTCGTAGCGCTTGGACAGGCTGTGCGCCCGGATGTCCTGGACGGTCATGCCCGACGCCTCCACCAGCTCCAGTTTCACCGCGCCGAGCCTTGCGGAGACTGCCGCGACCGCGTCCCAGTCGTTTCCGTTCATCGCGTTCAGCTTGAGCTTCGGAAGCCCGACCTGCGCGGTCATCGCGACAATGCGGTCAAAGAGCTTGTCTGCGTCCGTCTCGTAGCTGTAAAACCCGACGCGCTGCGTCTTTGCCATCCGGACGGCAAGCGTCAGTGCCAGGCTCGTCTTGCCGTCTGACGGGTATCCGCCGATGACGATCATGTCCCCGCGGCCGGCGTAGACGTTGTCGTTGATGTCGTCCATGCCGAAGTCCAGGTACACCGGCTTCGCGTCTGGGTCGTGCCGAACGGAGAACTTACTGAGCGCGTCCTCCATGCTGACCACGCGAAGACCGGGGCGCTCGACCGACAGGGCGTTCGCTTCGCTCATGAGCGCTCGCAGCGCATCCTCGCCCTCTGCCTCGAGCATCCGCTGCGCAACGTCCTGCAAGCGGTGGATTCTCGCCTCCTGTTTGAGAATGGCGACGTAGCTCTTGACGTTCGCGCTCGTCGGCGTGATCTCGATCAGCTCCATGAGGAGCCTGTCATACTTTCCGCCGAGCCGCGCGTTGATCGTCACCGGGTCGCACGGCTCGCCGCTGGCGAATTGCGCCCGGAAGGCCAGGAAGACCTGCCGGTAAGCGCCTGTTGTAAAATCGTCCGGGGTCACGTCCTGAAGCACAAGCCCGACCGTCTTTTCATCGATCAGCATCGAACCGAGGACCGCCTGCTGTGCTTCCAGCAGCTTCTTTTCGTCGCTCACAGAAACCGCACCCCCTGTGTGTCAACCTCGCGCTTCGGCGGCTGCGGGTACTCGTCGTCCTTGAGCCGGTATACGCTCAGCCACTGATGCTCGGTCGAATTGTTGAGCAGCCGCGCCATGCACGCCGCATCTCCGGCAGACAGGCTTTGCAGCTTGTTCCAGAGCATGGTGGCTGACCGCTCGGACTGAATGGGTTTCTTGAGCTCAGCGCGCATCATGAGAAAAGACTGCATCGCCTGCACGACTTCAAAGCCAAGCGGCTCGCATTTCTCAAGCAGCGAAGCGCTTACGGCTTTTTCTTTTATATTTCTTTTTTTATTATCCTTTTTTAATCCATCCTTATATAACGACCGGGAAGTTTGTCCCGGTACCCCGGGATTTTTGTCCCGGTACGTACCGGGCTGTTCGTCCCGGTACCCCTCATCCTCGTCGAGGATGACTGGCGCGGCGACCACGGGGGAAATGTAGCGGATGGAACCGCCCGTCTTGCGGTTCGGCACGACCCGGACTTGGATGTGCCCGTCATGCTGCAAAGCAGCAAGCCAGCGTCTTATAACATCCTCGGAGCAGTGCATGGCGGCGGCCAGCTGGGCGTTACTCGGCCAGCAGTAGCCCTCGCGCCGCATGAGAGACGAGAGCACGCCGTATAAAATCTTTGCATTGGCTTGCAGCTGCATATCGTCTAAGACGGTTGCGGGGATGACAGACCAGAAAGCCCGGAATTCTTGTGGATTCTCCAAAATTTCACCTCCCCCACACTTGCATTTGGCAGCAAACCGTGATAAACTAAAGATGCCTTCATGATGTCCTTTGACATCGGTCCCGTGCAGTCGTTCGCAGCGGCTGTGCGGGATTTTTTTACGCTCTTTTCCATCGTCCGCACCTCAAATCATGCTGTAGTTCGCCGCCAGAAACGGGAACACCGCGATTGCCAGAAATACCGAGCACCACATGAACCGCTCGGCGGCTTTGTAAAATTTGCGCATATTATCATCCTCCTGTGTTGTTGTATGTGACTGCCAGCGCCGCCTGGATGATGTCGGCGAGCTTCGAGACGATCCGGTCAAACTCCGGGCGCTCGTTCTCGTCAATGGTGCCGTCCTTCGCAATCGCGATCAGGCGGCGGTCCTCCCGCGCGTCGGCAAAGTCATAGATCTCATCGATCAGCCGCAGCACCGCTTCGGGAAGCGCGCACTCGCGCACGTCCGGGATAAGCCTGCGGGCGATCTCGCTCGTCTGGCGCAGGTGCTGGTAGCACAGATACTGCGCGTCGTAAATTTCCGCCATGCGGACGACAGTCTCCGCGGGCGGGACTCTCGCGCCGCTCTCATAGTCTGCCAAACTCCGCACCGAGCATGGGATCGCGTCTGCGGCGCGTTCCTGCGTAATGCCTTTGGCGATTCTGGCAGCCTGATAGATATTCGGCATAGTTCTCCCTTCCGGCAGCAAGTCTGCAAGCCGCCTTTTGATTCCGGCAGGTATTTCTCATGGTGTGCCTGGGCATACTCTGCTATGATCTTCGTGTCAGCCAGCGGGCGAGTTCTGTCAGCGGGATGGCGTACTTATTGCCGATCTTACGCGCGGGGAACTCCCGGTCGGCCAAAAGCGTCCGCCGGTCAAGTCCGAGCACTGCTTGGCACTCCGTGACCGTAATCGCCGCCCGTGCCGGGAACATGTCCGTCAAAAGCTCCAGCTGCGGCCGGTAGCCTTCCGTCTCACGCATTACGCTCTCCCTCCCTTGCTCTAAACCAATTTGCAACCGCGGCGCAGCGCTGGCGATGCGCACAAACAATAAGCGTGTCGACGTCGGCCAGGCAGCTGTCTTGGTAATACCGGCTGCATGGATCTGTGAGCTTCTCCGGCGTAAACTCCGGGCAGCGCTCGCAGTATGGCCGAACCTCAAGTTTAATCACTCTGGTCACTCCCTCCGGGCTTGGGTTGTCTGTAAAACCAAGCAGATAATTTGGCGTTGTGCTGAGCGCTTTTGCAATCAAGATCAGGCGGTCAGTGTCCGGGCGGCTTCGCCCCAGCATATATAGCGACACAGTCTGCCGCTGCACGCCGATCTCTCGCGCAAGAGCACCTTGTGTCATTTGCGTTTGATGCATCATCTGCGCAAGGCGTTTTGTAAAAATGTCATCCATCTTAGCTTGCCCCCTAAGCAGATTCTTCCGGCGGCTGATAGAGCTCGTCGATCGTGCAGTGCAGCGCCGCCGCCAGCTCCGGCAGCTGCGCCGCCCGCGGGAAGGCCGCGCCGGACTCCCACTTTGCAATCGTGCTGCGCTCGACCTTGAGCAGATCGGCAAGCTCAAACTGCTTGAGCTTCGCGCGTTTGCGCATGTAAGCTAAACCTTTCGTAGATATCCCTCCTTTTGACTTCCCTTCGCCCGTGTGGTAAACTCTGGGTAGAAGGGGGTGTGATTTTTGGATAGTGCTTTGACAAAAGACGCTGAGAAGATGCTTGCGCAAATTTACAAGACATATCTCGAGCGCCGCAAGAGCGGCGTACAGAAGCGCGAAGCTAAGAACTTCACAGTGCTTGAAAACTGGCCTCCAGAGTACGAAGGAGAATGGCTTTCCACGGATGCCAACGAGACAATGAACGAGCTGCAGCGCATCGGGTTCATCAAGAAGGGGTTCGACCGCAAGTTCGTGCTTTGTGATGAGGCCATCATCTACATGGAAGGCCGCTTCAAACGTGGGCTCAGCGATGTGGCTGACTTCCTGTCCAAGCTCTTATCTGCGCTTCCGTTCCTATGACCAGCTGTCTTCGTATCCGTCTATCGTGATCTTTCTGGTACAGACCCGGATTGAGACCTCCGGGTCGGTCAGAGGATCTGCGATGACGTTGACGCTTTTCGCGCCCGGGATCTCAATGCCGTTGATGAGCGCGCGCCCGTCTTCCGTTACGAGAAGCTCTTCGATTCCTGCCGATCCGTCCGGCTGAAAATCCTCATAAGCGGTATAGCCCTGAATCGCGATCCTGCCGGCATAAACATAAATCGTAACCGATGTTTCTAAGTCAGGGTTCATGCTGGCTTCACAGCGCAGGACGGAAGGAATGTTAATGCCGTCGACCAGAACTTGCTGGTCTCGCGTGATGCGAACCTCGTTCGCAGGTTTCATTTCTATCACCTCCGTTCATGTGTATATCAGGTACCATATGTGTTTAAAATTCACATTCTTTATATACCACACTAAGGGCACATTTGTCAAGCGCTTTGTGCAAAAAATTCACTATTGAAACGTTCGCAATTTTCACATATACTTTAACTAGGTGATTCCAATGAATAATTTCAAAAAGTTTCGCGAGGCGGCAGGAGAATCGCAGCAGGCGGTCGCGGATTTTCTTGGCATAGAACGCTCATCTTACACAAGGTACGAAACTGAGCGAAAAGCGCCCCCTTACGCTAAAATTGAAAAGCTTGCCCAGCATTGGAACACGACGGTTGCAATTCTGATGGGTACGGAAGAAACAGAAAACCCCACCGGAGTTCCCGATGAGGTTTTGAGCGCCATGGAGGCGTTTATGCACCTTCCTCCTGAGGCGCAGAAGGAAGCGCGGGCGTATCTTGATTTTCTAAAGCAGCGATATATGCGCAAAAAAGACTGAGCCCCTCTGGGGACAGAGAAAGCAGATCGCGAAGCAGTTCATCCATTATGTAGGCACGCCCTTTCTTTTTCGTTGTCCTCGTATCTTACACCGTTTTTCTATCGCGTTCAATGCAACACTTTCCGTGTGGAGGTATGTTATGGAGCAGAGCGGCGAGGTGTCCTTGCGTCCCTGGGAACCAAAGGTTATTTTCGGGCTTCTTTTTGCAGGCGGCGGTTTTGTGGCTCTGTTCTCGCTTTTTGATGAGTTTTTGTGGCGTATGCTGGCGATGGGGCTCTATTTTGCAGCGCTGGGCATATGGCTGTTTTTTGGCGGAATTTCGACCAAGCTTAATAACGACGAGGCGCTGAAAGCGCCCGATCCAGCCGCTGTTCTGGCAGAGCAGCGCCGCAAGCCAAAGAAACTGATCGATCGCTGGTGGGTGTGGGTCGCAGCCATGATGATTGCGGGGCTCGCCGGGACAATGCTCGACCGGCAAGCCGGTCTGGGGCAGCCTGCCGCTCAGACGCAGGCAGAGCCGGAGGCTGCGGCTGAGGAGCTGACAATCCCAGACCCGATTACTTATTCCGGATACGGCGATGATTATTTCGAGATTACACCGTTTGACGGGCTGTATTATTTTGAAATTGGCGGCAATTCCGGCGCACATCATTTCGCGGTCAGAGGATACGACGCAAACGGAGCGTCGACTGAGCTTTTCGTCAACACCACGGAGTACTACGAGGGCTACGTCCTCGACCCGGAACAGAACACACGCTATCTGGAAGTCAAGTGCGAGGATAACTGGACGGTTCGTATCATGTCGATTTACACCTGCCCAGTGCTGGAAGCCGGTGTGACTTACAACGGAACGGGCGATGACGTTTTGATTTTGCCGGGTAACTGTAAAAAAGCGGACATTCGCGGCAATTCCAGCGAGGCGCATTTTGCCGTGAAAGCCTACGGTCGCGGGTACGATTTGCTTGTGAATACCACTAATGCTTACGAAGGCACAGTGCGCGTTGACCCAGAGGCGACAATTATGACGATTGACGCGGAAGGAAGATGGGCAGTTAAAGTTTATAACTGACAATTTCAACGCGGCGGGAACTTCCCTGCGGCGAGATCATGCAGTCAGCCGGTCTGGCCGTGCACGTCCAGAAGCATCATCCGGATGAAACCGGGAACGTCGCGCTGGTTCCGTCCATCATCGCAAAGCCGGACTACGTCGGGCACAACCCGAAGGAGCCGGGAAGCGTCGAGCTTGTCAAGGCGCTTGACGCAAACGTGATGGTCTGCGTGAAGCTGGACGCGAAAAACGGATATCACTATGTCGCCAGCGTCTACGAGATCAGCTCCGGCAAGCTGACGAACCGGCTCAACAGCGGCCGACTGAAAAAATTCAAAGAAAAGTAACAAAGCAGAATATTGACATCAGGAAATATTTGTGGTTTAATTTAGGCATCAGAACATATACTGTTCTAGGACGTTGAGGTCGGAAATGGCTCCCGACACTCCCGAAAGGGAACCTGAGATGCAGGATACGCCGCCCTGCCGATGTCCAACAAAGTGGAGATGCCTTGTGCGTCTCCGCTTTTTTTTGCGTCCGATTTGGACACCGCGTCACGGATGGGGGTATCTTCGTTCCGTTTGTTCGCCCCGCCGTCGTGCCACTGACGGCGGGGCTTTTGGTTTGCTGCAAGCAGTGTGGGAGCTGCTTATGAGACTATGCTATCAGCTTTTGGATGGGTTTACCAGCCGTTGAGATGGGCTTTGCGGCCCATTTCAGATGGTTTCTTTGCACAGGGGGAAGGGTTTTGGACAAGCAGTTGTGGGAAATATGCCGTGAACAGTGGCAAAACCTGCATCCACGCAAAACATACCAGGATGTAGCCGATGAGTCAGGCATATCGGTCAACGCCGTCGCGCAGTTTCTGCGCGGCGAGACAAAAAATACGTACATCCAGACAGCGGCTCCAATCTGTAAGGCACTGCATGTGTCCATTGACGCCGTATACGGAATCAAATGCCAGGGGAAGCCGGAGCAGCCGGAGCAGCCGGATGAGCTTCAGCAGGAGCTTGCGCACACAAAGCATCTGCTGCGGATCTATGCACGCGGGGTGCGCGTGCGAACCGGGATTATTTTTGTTTTGTGCGCCGTTTTGACGCTGGCTCTGATTTCGCTGATTATCGATCTGCGCAACCCTAACGTCGGCTGGGTTCGTGCCGCCTTGCGCAGCTGTGTCCAAGTCTGACACGGGAGGTTTGTATGGCGATCCCCAAGTACTACGTGCGCCCGGATGGGCTGCATGAGACGATCATCAAAATAAACGGCAAGCGCAAAGCCTTCCGCGGCCGAACCGACCGCGAGGTCTGGGAGAAGGTCAAAAGCTACCGCGCCGACGTGGTCGCTGGGAAGACCGAGACCTTTGAGAACGTAGCGCACGCCTGGTGGAACGAGATCGAGCCGACGCTAGCCGACAACAGCTACAAAAACTACAAGCCCGCCTACAATCGGGCAATCGCTGAGTTTGGCAAAGCGGACGTCTCGTCGATCACAGCGAAGGACGTGGAGAAATACATCAACTGCTTTGCCAAAACCTACGCCAAAAAGACCGTTACCACGCAGCGCCAGATCATCCGTCAAATTCTCAACAAGGCCCAGCGCGAAGGGTACATCGCCTACAATCCAGCTGACGCCGTTCTGCTGCCGAAGAACCTGCCGCAGGCAAAGCGCCGCGCGCCCGGCCCTGCGCAGATCAAACTAATCAAAAAGAGCCTCGACAAAACGTTCGGGCTCTTTGCGTATCTGATCTATTACACCGGCTGCCGCCGAGGAGAAGCGCTTGCGCTGCGCTATGAGGATATCGACCGCAAGGCGAAAAAGGTCCGAATTAACAAGTCCGCCTACTACATTGGCGCGCGTCCGTATATCAAAAGCCCGAAGACAGAGGCAGGTGACCGCGTCGTTCCGCTCTTGTCGGCGCTGGCCTCTGCCCTGCCCAATAAAAAGCATGGGTACATTTTTTCTGACGATGGCGGCGAAAGCCCGCTGATGAACCACCGCGTCACAAAACTATATGCCGCATACCAGGCAGAGACCGGCGTCACAGTCACGCCGCACGAGATCCGGCACGGTTACGCGACCGCGCTGCACGACGCGGGCGTGGATTATAAAACCGCCCAGACGCTCCTCGGTCACGCGCAGCTATCGACCACAATGGACATTTACACCGATGTACTAGACAACACGATCGATGAGGCAGCAGCAAAGATGGACCATAATTTTTGACTGTGTTTTTTCTGTGTTCACAGGCGCGTATTTTGGTGCTAGGATACGCTAAGTCTTGCTAGACCATCTTAGTCAAAAATTAAAAACATTTTTCGCGTAAAGTTCGGCGTTCGGTTGTTGAAATTCCTAAATATGCAAACAAAAGCACCTGAGAATCATTTTCTCAGGTGCTTTCATTTTGGCGCGGAAGGAGAGATTCGAAGCATATAAATCCAAAGTAATACCAATGTAAAATCAGATTGCTGTGTTTTTACTGTGTTCAATCTCTTTCGAGCCTCGGCTCTACGATACCGTGATAATACCCGGCGATCTTTGCCACTGGTCCGCCGCCGTCTTTGTCAAACAAAAACGCTTTGGCGAGGTCTGCGTAGTATTCCGGGCGGTCAAGCCCGTACTTCCCGGCGACTTCCCAGCCGTCGGAATATTCCATGTTGAGCGCCGCGAACCATACCCACGGGTCCGTATGCACGCCGATGCTGTTTGCAACGGCGGTTGCCTGTTCCAGCGTCCAGTGCGGACCTGTCGAGCCGTCGTCATTCTCCATATGTTCTGTCCAGCGTTTGGCGTCCGCCTCTGTAAACGTCTGGTTTTTGTCCGTCATGGTAAGCTTATCGGCTTTGCACAGTGCGTCCATGAGCATGCAGCAGTTTCCGACGCTGCGAGCGCTTACCGGCTCCGCCATGCACGTCTCAAGCGCCTCGCAGAGTTTTGCCTTGTAGGCATAGATTTTATCTGTCATAGGCTACGCGAGTTTGAGCAGACCGGTGCAGAGTTCGACCACGCTGCCTGCCGCCGTCGTGTCCGTCGTTGCAACCAGCGTAAACGTATGATTTACGCAGCAGCAGCACCCGGACAGTGCCAGATCTGTCTCCGTGTGGATCTCGGTGTTTCCGGTTGCCGGAAGCGTTACCTTGCGCAGCGTGCAGGGCAGCGCGACGCCGTCCATGTACCACTGCAAGGTGATTTCCCCCGCCGCAGACGACGCAATGACCGCGTCCGCTGCCAGGTGGTACAGACCGATCTTTACGGTGTCGTAGCTCTGCGGCTCCACCTGAATGGATTCCCC
>OLQC01001631.1_pt1 | contig 17210 bp, 11 predicted proteins | sample 1672471 | NCBI WGS metagenome assembly OLQC01 (sample SAMEA3136689, study PRJEB25190) | human gut metagenome | biome: human gut; feature: human-associated habitat; material: faeces | place: Austria | collected 2013
GTTGCAAAACAGTGCCAATGAAAAGATGAGATAGACTTCCCCGAAAGGAGTAGCCTATCTCATTTTTTTATTGTATGCTGAGCCTTCCGCCCATATATATCACAGGACTCGGTTCTTTTTGTATCTTCCGTATAAAAAAATTCTCAGTTTTTGTGTTCTCTCACAAAGCATGTCTCATTATATTGACTTTATATTTTCATCTACTGTAAAATATTTTGTGTAAAGCGTCATATTCATTCGCATTATGACGCACATTGGACAAGTCTTTTACGAAATGCAAATGCAAAGGAGGATTTTCTTATGAAAAAGCGTCTACTCAGCTTATTTCTGACATTCAGTATGCTGCTGACCTTTTTCCCTGTGGGCACTGTCACTGTTTTTGCAAGCGATTCCCCTATGGCATATACAGATGGTTCTTATCAGTTTATCCTCAATGCTGACAATACTGCAACAATAACAAAGTATACGGGCAATGAACATAGGATCACGATCCCTGCTCAGGTAACACATGGTGCTTACATATATCCTGTATCAAAAATCGGAGACCGGGTATTCTGCAATTACAAGTACGTCCTGACAAGTGTCCAGATCCCCGACACTGTAACAGAAATTGGCAGCAATGCTTTTTATAATTGCACCTCACTGAAAAGAGTTACCATTCAGGACAATAAACCATCCTGCGTGAAAAAGATTGGCCGCCAGGCCTTTATGTTTTGCAGTGAATTGACAGATATTCCCATTCTTGATTCTGTAACAGAGATTGGCTCTGAGGCTTTTCATCATTGCGAAGAATTAGATACTGTCACCATTCCAGAGGGTGTAACATCCGTTGCAGACGGCATATTCCGTTATTGTTACAGCTTGCACACCGTTACTCTTCCAGACAGCGTAACTGCCATTGAAGCGCGGGCTTTTACCGGAACTGCATTGACTCAAATTCATATTCCTGCCAATGTGGCACAGATCGGAACCGATGCATTTTCCGAATGTTTCGCTCTCTCAGCAATCACATCAGACAGCGAAAGCTATCCGGCAATAGACAATGTGTTGTACGAAAAAGCAGCAAATGGCGATTACGCTTTAATTCGTTATCCTTCTCAAAGGGAAGATCCTGCTTTCAAAATACCCAATGGTGTGGCAAGAATTGAAACTCATGCTTTTGACTGTTGTTCGTATCTGGCCTCTGTGAAGATACCAGACTCCGTGGTCTCTATTGGAACCGGTGCCTTTATGAATTGTCCAGCTCTGCAAGACATTGAATTTTCATGCAGGTTAACGGAACTTCCGGAATCAGTTTTTGCAGGTTGTATCAGTTTAAAGAGCATCGATATCCCGGAGGGTATCACACAGATCCTCGATGATGCTTTTGCTGGCTGCGAGCAGCTCGAACGGATCGCGATTCCAAGCAGTGTAACAAAAATTTCCGGGTATGCATTTTCCAATTGCACAGCATTGAATAACATAGAGTATTCAGGCTCTCGTTCTCAATGGAACGCTATTTTCACGGATTCCGGCCTACAAAATCTCCCTGTAGCACCTGGTTCTATTGATGTTACGGTAACCAGCGACATCCGTACCGTTACTGCCAAGATCGATGGCAGCAGCGTTCCCATCAACGATGGCAAATTCATTGTCACGATTGGTAAAACAGTGGAATTGACCGTCAGCGATCCCCACTACAGAGATCGTTATACCTGGGCAGGGGGCAGCGGCACTGTGAGTTCAGACAACACCACCTATACTTTTGTTGCAGGTCAGGATGATACAGCCGTAACTCTGGCCACTGTCGAACACACAAATTATGACACCGGTGATTTCACCATCAGCGGTCTAGCGGACTATTCCTATGGGGACAATATCGATATCAGGATCGAGCCCAAGGATACACGCATCACAGATTACATTGTAAGATATGTCAGGAACGCAGGCACCTCAAACGAAGAAGAATTCAATGAGCTTCCAAAAGATGCCGGAACATACACCCTGCGAATCATTCAGGGTGATACCGTCCGAATCGACATTCCGGAAAAGATCACGATCCACCCCGTCACCATCACCAATGATACTTTCCAGAACGAACTCGCTATCACCCTTCCAGCGGATGCTGTGGAAGAGGAAGGCAATGATCATACGGCCACAGTGACTGTCCGGGCGGACAGCAGGCTGAATGCTCTTTTGCAATCTGACGAGATCAAACTTGAGCTTGTCTATCTCAACGGTATGGGAGAAGAAGTCATCACTCCCACAAAAGCAGGCAGGTATACCGTAAAGATAAAGATCCATTCCAATAGTCCCAATCTGCTCTCTGCCATCGTGGACGGAGGCACGTTTGAAATTCGCCAAAAAGCTGCTCCCATTGTTCCCACTGCAGATCTTTATCCCCTGACCATTAAGAATGCTGACGTTTTTATTGAGCATGATGGCGAAGAGATTCATGCTGAGAGAAACGAGATTGGTGATCTGGTTGCAAAGGTGCCTGAAAACGCCAGTGTAACTGTCACCTACATCAGCCAGAGCGATGCCATTGCGTTCGATCAATGGTTGGTCAGCGGTTTGGACGATTCGACCGATGTCAAACAAAATCCATTGCGCTTTCAAATGCCCGCAGGTGAAAAGGGTGTAACAATGGAAGCCATGACAAAAGATGCTTCCATCGAAGATGGTGGTTCTGGCATTCTGGGCACCGTTATGGTCATTGGTGCTGCCATCGTATTGACATGGCAGGGCTGCCGAATCGGCACGGAGCTTTATCTGAAGCGTATTCTCCCCGAGGGCGCAGCGATCCCCGCCAATGCCACCGAACTTGCCGAACTGGTGTGGGATGATGCCGGCAAGCCTGCTCCCGCTGCTGCGTTGGACAACGATGCCACTGATGCACAGAAGGCTCTTACCTGGGCCTCTGAGAACCAGCTGCTTCCTACCAATAAAACTGCAGATGCTTCTGTAAGTTACTGGGAAGTGATCCAGATCTGGCGCAAGGCGCAGACACTCAAGAACTAACCCCTGGCAGGCAGAAAGCCCCCTGACGATTACACTGTCAAGGGGGCTTCCTGCTGTATATTGGTGAACCCAATAGAGTGTTCACGATCTTCTTCGTCTTTTTATGATGTACACCACCGGCCTGAAAGTCATGGGCACCTTCTCTTTTTACCGCTTCGCGTGGCGCTCGCCCATGGGGATGACATCACAAAAGACGCACCGGCTCTTGGTGGAAAGGGCCACATCCTTGTGGTAGCAGCCAAAGAACCACTTTTCGTAGGTCAGCTTCAGCAGGACCTTATCAAGAAACAGGTGCAGGCGGTTGGATTCGCCCACCGCGAGGGAAGTAAAATCAAGGAATCTGCTTGGGGCATCGTGGGTCAGCACATAATCTACCTGCCAGCCGTTTGCTTCGAGATTGGTCTCACAGGCGGCGTATTCCTCATCGCTGGGCATCTCCTGCGGCCACCAGTTGTATCCGGCCTCCCGCTCTTCCTTGTCGGGGCTCTCGGTGCCGCCAAAACAGAGATATTTCTTTCCCTCCAGCTCCAGCACACTGCCACGGCAGACATGGTACACATTGCCGCCCAAAGCCTGGACCCTGCCGCCAAACCGCTCCTCGACGGGGTACTGGGCCAGCAGGTCGTAATTCTCGTGGGCACCATCAAGAAAAAGCAGGGTATAGGGGCGCTTGCGCAGCCAGTCGAGCTTTTTCTGTTCCTCCTTGCTGCCATCCCACACAAAGCCGAAATCGCCCAGCACCACCACGATGTCCCGTTTTCCCAGCCAGCGCAGCCGCCCGTGCCGGAACCGGTCCAGATCGCCGTGGGTGTCGCCTGTCAGATATACCATTCCCGTCCTCCTGTGCCGGAGCGTGCAAAACCGCAGCCAAAAGCCGCAAAGCCCTTGTCACGTCCCGGCAAACCTGTTATTATAAAGTATACAGCGTCTGCTGTTCCATTTGTGTTTTCTGCGTATCGCTGCCGGTGCGCATTGCTTCGTATAGTTTATCGCTTTTTGAAGGAATTGTCCACATGAAACGTATTTTTGCACTGATCCTGTCGTTTGCGCTCCTGCTCAGCTGCCTGGTGCTGCCGGCGGGTGCTATGTTCGACCCCTCCCCCGTCTATCAGGTGCAGGCCCAGAGCGCCTACATCGTGAACACCGACACCAACATCATCGTCTACGAAAAGGACAGCACCAAACAGGTGTCCGCCGGTGGCCTGACCAAGTATATGACCATCGCGCTGGTGCTGACCAACTATGCCGACCAGCTGGACAGCACGTTCACGATGCCCTTTGCCATCTCGGACTATGTCCACAGCACCGACAATGCCGACATGCGCTCGGGCGAGACCTTTACCTACCGGGAAGCCCTTTACGCCATGGTGACGCGCAACGCCAATGAGGCCGCCATGGGTCTGGCCTACGAGCTCTCAGGCGGCGATCTGGCGGGCTGGGTGAGCCAGATGAACACCCTCTCCCAGCGCATTGGTACCACCAACAGCACCTGGACAGATGCCTGCGGGCTGGACAGCGGCAACATCACCACTGCCGTGGACATGTACCTGATCCTGCGCTACCTGATGAGCTTTGATGCCTTCAAGGAGATCTCCGCCGCCCCCACCTTCACGATGCCGGCCAAGGAAAAGCACGCCAAGAGCTTTGTGCTGCTGAGCCAGAACGTGGCCCTGAACAAGACCAGCGGCGGCAGGTTCTACCGCAGCGCCATGCAGGGCGGCATGTGCGATGTGACCGCATTCAAAAGCGACAGTGGCAATCAGAGCTATGTTTCATGGGCCAATAAGGATGGTGCCACCTATATTTTCTGCGTGATGCAAAGCCCGGACACCTGCGACGATTTCGGCTACGCCAACCGTCGCCCGGCCCTGTGCGAGACCGTGAAGCTGATGGACTGGGTGTTCGACAGCTTTTCCATTCAGGCCGCGCTGGACACCGACCTTACGCTGGCCGAGATCCCGGTGAAGTATTCCTCCGATACCAGCTCCCTGCAGCTGTATCCCGCCGACAGCATGATGACCCTGCTGCCCTCCACCGGCGACGGCAGCGTGACCCAGAAATATTTCCACCTGCCGGATTCCGTGTGTGCCCCTGTCCAGCAGGGCGATGTGGTGGGTACCGTGGAGCTGAAGCTTGCCGGTGAGACCATTGGCGTGGTGGACCTGATCGCCGGGCAGGATGTCAGCCTGAACCCGCTGCTGTTCACGGTGGCCCGGTTCCGGGAGTTTCTGGGCAGTCTGTACCTCAAAGTTGTGATAACGCTGAGTATTATCTCTGCCGCAATTTACTTTTTGTGGACGTTCCTGAACGGCTGGAACCGCCGCAAGCCCACCAGAAAGATCCACCGCCGCTGAGCTTTGCACCGTTCAGCCGCATTTTGTGGAAAAGTGATGCAAAAAGCCCCGTCAGCCTTTTCAGGATGACGGGGCTTTTGGTTGCGCCAGCAGGAGTCGAACCTACGATGGGGGAGTCAAAGTCCCCTGCCTTACCGCTTGGCGATGGCGCATCATGCAAAACAGTATAGCATATTTTCCGCTGTTCCACAAGAGGTGCGCCGCATTTTTGCAGCTTTTTCTGTGCGCTGTCTGCCGCACTTGCGGCGGTTTGGGTCGGTTTTTGGGCTTTGCGGCCGGGACCCTGCGTTTTCCATATCCTTCCATGTTTTTACGAAAGGCAAGTTTTGCGGGATGCGTTTTTCAAAAAACACAGTCCGCAGGGGGCACAAGATTCATATTGCAAAGGTGAAATTTATTTTTTTCCTGATTTTTCTTATTATTTTCTCAAAAGACTGTATTTTTTGTTGCGATTCTGGTACACTGGATGTGATAAAAATAAGTTGAAGAAACTACGCCGATGTCCGGGCTGTCCCCGGGCGGGGCAGTGTCTCCATCTTTGTGAAGGAAAGCGAGGGATCTCATGAAAAAATTCCTGAAAACGCTGGTGGTCGGGCTTTGCCTGTTCACGCTGCTGTGCTGCGCACTGCCGGCTGCATTTGCCGCCGACAAAACTTCAGGGAGCAAAAAGGAAGAGAACGTGTACGCCATTGGTATGGATGCCCAAGGCGGCATCTGCTCCACCGTGGTAACCTACACGAACCTGTCCGGCAAACTGGAGAGCACGCCCGAGCAGCCTACCATGACGGGCTACACCTTTGATGGCTGGTACACCGAGCCGGTGGGCGGCAGCAAGGTGACCACCTCCACCGTGTTCACCTCCGACGCCACCATCTACGCCCACTGGACTGCCAAGGCCGGTACTTCTACCGTGCCGCAGCCCACCACCCAGCCTGCCGCCACCCAGTGGCAAAAGTATGTAGGCCCTGCCCTTGTGGCCGGTGCCCTGCTTACTACCCTGCTGGTCGCCACCATGTTCTGAACACTGCTGTAAACACAATGACACCATTGAAGAAAGGGATCTTACCATGACTACTTCTACCATGAAAATGCCCGCCAGCTATTCCACCATCGAAGCCGAGGAGATGACCTATCTGGACGGCGGCGCCAGCAACGCTTATCAGTCCTTCCTGGACATCGGCAAGGTGTTCAACTACATTGCCCGCATCTTCTCCGGTGCAAGCTCCATCATCAACAATGTTAACGTCATCTACCAGTCCTTTGTATCGCTGAACAGCCTGCTGGGCAGCTTCGGCAAGTAAAAGCATCACCCCAAAGTTCAGATCCGGGAGCCGCGCTTTTTTCGAAAAGTGCGGCTCCCGTTTTTCGTACACACTGTAATTCAGTACATTACTGCGCAGCACTTCACGTTCCAGAATTGTGAACAACTTTTTAAGTTTTTGGGGGGTCAGTGGCCGTTTTTTGGACATTTTTAATATATAAAGCAAAAAAATGCGATATTTTTTCAGCTTTATCTCTTGATTTTGTATCTGATTTGTTATATTACTGTTACAGTGGGTGTGCTAGAATAAGGTTGTTTATAAAATGCCCTTCAGACCGCGTAAAAAATCGTGGCGGCAAGCGTTTTTTCAGGTATTTTTGTTAAGTAATTTCGTAATCTTCGAAAACCTTTTCGTTCTTTATGATTTGGGAGTATGTACACAAATGGCAGATCGTGAACTGCGGCGGATGCACCGCGCTGAACTGATAGAGATCATCTATGCGCTGAAGCAGAGCGAGGACCAGCTCAAGGCGCAGAACGCCGCGCTTACCGCGCAGCTGCAGGACCGGCAGCTACGGCTGGAAAGCGCCGGTTCCATCGCGCAGGCCGCGCTGGAGCTGAACAACGTGTTCGCCGCCGCGCAGGCCGCCGCCGATGACTATCTGCACTCGGTGCAGGCCAGTCTTGCGGACACCAACGCCACCGCCGCCAATACCCTTTCGCAGGCGCGCAGCGAGGCCAAGCGCATTCTGGAGCAGGCACAGGCAGACGCCGACAGCCTGAAAGCGCAGGCGCAGCAGGAATGCGACGCCATGACTGCCGCCGCCGCGCAAAAACGCACCCAGACCGAGGCCGACTGCAAAGCCATGGTGGAGCAGGCCGAGCAGGAGGTGCAGCAGCGCTGGCAGGCATTTGACCGCAAGGCCAACGATCTGCTGGACCAATACCACAGCACCGACGGTCTGCCTTCGGAGGAAACATGAAAAAACGCGATATCCGGTTCGCTTCCATCCCTTCCACCGAGGAAGTGGCCGCAGAACGTGAGCGTCTTGCGTACCAGAGCCGCTACCAGCGGGTGCTGCGCAGTACGATCTATATTCTGGTGGTGGTGGCCGCAGCAGCCGTGCTGCTGGCTACGCTGTTTCTGCCGGTGCTTCAGGTCTCCGGCGACAGCATGAACCCTACGTTGAATGATAAAGACATTATCCTGCTGGTAAAATCCAACCACATTGAAAACGGCGAGTTGTGCGGGTTTTACTGGCAGAACAAGCTGCTGCTCAAGCGCATCATCGGGCAGCCCGGTGATGTGATCGATATGGACGTGAACGGCGTAGTCTCGGTAAACGGCGTGGCGCTGGACGAACCCTATGTGGACGCGCTGACCGTGGGCGAATGCGACATCCGGTTCCCCTATCAGGTGCCGGAAAACCGCTACTTCGTGCTGGGCGACCACCGTGCCACCTCCATCGACAGCCGCAGCAGCGTGATAGGCTGCGTTGAAAAAAGCCAGATCGTGGGCAGGGTTTTCCTGAGGATATGGCCCTTGTCCAGCTTCTCGTTGATCCATTGACCCCGGGAGGAGGTATTTCGTTATGAACGACATTCTTAAAACGTACATGGAGCGGTTCCGCGAGAACCGGCACACCCTGCGGCGCTACACCGCATTTGTGCTGGCACTTGCCATGATCACCACCCTGTTCGTCAACTGGCAGTTGCATGGCGTGGGCATCTCGATGACCGCGCAGTACCAGTGCGGCGAGGAGGAGCACACCCACACCGCAGATTGCTACACCAAGGTGCTCATCTGCGGTTACGAGGAAGGCGAGCTTGAAAATGCGGACGAGGTGGCCGCCGCTGCTGCGACCAGCCAGCCCACCGTTGAGGCTGAGCCCGCGCCGCTGGCACTGGAGCCGCAGATCGAGTTTGTGCCCCACGAGCACACCGAGGACTGCTACACCGAGGTGCAGACCCTGACCTGCATGGAAGAAGAGCACGTCCACGGTGACGACTGCTTCGACCCCGAGGACGGCACCCTGATCTGCGAGAAATTTGAGCATACCCACGATGAAAACTGCTATACCACCGAGTACGAGCTGACCTGTGGACTGGAAGAGGGCGAGCTTGTGGAGCAGGTGGTGGAGCCCACCCAGAGCGCCGAGCTGGCGGCTATGGCCGTGGCCGAGCCTGTGGCACTGGAGCCGACGGTGGACACCGTGGAGCCCATCTACCACCACCACACCGACGCCTGCTACGAGGAAGTGCTTACCTGCCCCCTGCCGGAGCATCACCACACCGTAGCCTGCCTGAGCGACACCTCCGCCGACGTTGAGACCCCCGAGGAGTGGCAGGCCGCCAACGACGAGGCCGTGATGACCGGCAACTGGGACGAGGACCTGCTCAGCGTGGCAAAGACCCAGCTGGGCTACGAGCAGAGCGAGAAAAACTTTGAGATCGACCCCGCGGACGGCGTGACCCTGCACTACTACTCCCGCTACGGCCAGTCTTACGGCAACCCCTACGGCGAGTGGGATGTGATGTTCCTCTCCTACTGCCTGAAGTACGCCGGTATCCCCCAGAGCGCCATCCCGCAGGAGGCCAGCGTGCTTTCCCTGCGCAGCTCCATGAGCGACATGGACTGGCTGCTGGACGGCGAGGACGGCAGCGCCGCCAATGTGGGCGACATCGTTATTTATAATAAGTACGTCACCCGCACCGTGGCTGTGGACAGCAGCGCCGATGGTGCAGCGGACGATCTGGACGACCAGTTCAGCATGGACGCTGAGGGTGAGAACGGCGCAGCGCTTGAAACTTCCGGCGCTTCTGCGTTGGATGCAGCCCCTGCCGCCGAGGATGCCCCCGCTGCCGACAGCGTGATTACCCCCGATCTCCCCGACACCGCTAACCCGGAGCAGCCCGCCGCAAAGCCGGTGGACAGCACCAGTACCTCTGCATCCGGCGCGGACACCCTTATCCCCAGCGTGGTGTCCCCCGCTGCCGAGCCGCAGACCACCACCGTGACCGACGCTCAGCCCGTGGAGACCGTGGGCATCGTGAGCGAGGCGGACGATGACACCCTGACCGTTATTTCCGGCGATGTGGACGGCAAGGTGGCTGAAGTCACCCTTTCCAGCGCCGAGGTACTGGCCGTGGTGGATGTTGCCTATGCCCAGTACGCAGACGAGATGCTCTCCTCTGCTGTTGACGGCGCACTGAAAGCCCCCGGTATGCTTACGATGGCGGGTGAGCCCATGACCGTAAGCACCACGACCGTTGGCTCTGCCTTGGACGGTACTAATTATGTTACTGATTTCAAGATTCAGAAGCAGCAGGGCAGCCAATACGTTGATGTTGCCACCAGCGTTGTCACTGACCAAATGCACGGCTACCTTGAACTGAAGGATATTCCGGCTCAGGACATTGCAAGCCATGACTACAAGGTTAAAGTAGCTTTGCCGGAGGCTTTTGACTTGCAGAGCGTTGCTTCGGAAACTGGCGACTTGATCGATCCGAACTATACCGGTCCAAAGGGCAGCGTTTGTGGCACCTACCAGTTTGTAAAGGAAAACGGTAAGTGGTACGTCCTGTTCACCTATGACCGTGATTTTATTCATCAGGATCAGGTGTCGAATACCACCAAGGTCAGAAGTACAGTCAACTTTGATTTCCGGTGGGACCAAACCAAGGTCACGACCGGCGGGAGCAATGAGTTTAAGGTCAACGAAAAAGCAAAGGTCACCATTTATATTAAGCGCGAAGAAAGCACCACGCCCGGCGAGGAAAAGAAATTCAGTCTGGATAAACAATCTGCCGGGCTTAAGTACGACGGCAAGAATGCTTACGTTGATTACACTGTAAAACTTACCCTGAAGGAGGACAGAGCAGCCCCCCTGACGCTGACCGATACACTCACAAATCCGTCCGGGGTCACCTTCGACTATGTTGACACCTTCCTCCAAGTTACTGGCCCGGATGGTCCTGCGCCCGACATTTCTTGGGCAGATACCACAGGTAGTACGGGCAAAATGATCACCTTGGGCACTAGTGGTCAGACCCTGCAAAAGGGCACCTATACCATCACTTACCGCGTCAAGGCTGATAATTTTGGCAGCACAAGTTACAACGGGGACTATTTAAAAAACTTTATCAAATTTGGTGATGATGTAGAAGGTACTTCCACCTCTATCAAAACAAAGGATATTGAAAAATCGGGCAAGCTCAGCAAAGACGGCGAGATCATCACATGGACTGTCAAGATCAACAACGGTGACGTCATGCGTTATCTGCCTAGCAACGCTAAATTTACCGATACGATCGACACAGATCAGGAATTTGTTGCCGGTTCTTTCAAGGTCACAAAGACCGATGCAGACAGCAATGAGACCAAGACCAAACCAACAGATGTCTACAACAGTACAGACCACAAACTCACCTACAACCTTGAGCCAGGCTTCAACAAGTATGAGATCACCTACCAGACAAAGGTCACAAAAGCTATCCCTCTGACCGGTCTGGATGTCAAAAACACCGGCAATCTGGAGGGCGATGGGCTGGACAGCAGCTCTGAAGGCACTGTCCACATCGACTCGGATGTTCTTACCAAAGAGGCAGTTGGTGAGCCGACTAATAATGGTACAGAGGCCACCATGCAGTGGAAGAGCACCATCAAACCGACAGATGTCAGCAGCTATATTTACTACGATTATAGCGGTACCGTGCAAGAAGATGCAACCGGTAAAAAATGCAAGGCGCAGGAGATCGACCTTGCCTCTATTGTGGTAAAGGACAAGGATGGGAATTCTGTTTCCGTTACGCCCGTCGCATGGAAGTCCGGTGAAACAGATGATTACGGCACGGATCTGGGTCTGTTTAAGATAGACTTTACAGACATTACTGCACCCGGTCCAATGACCATTACCTACACAACAAAATGCTTTATCGTCCAGCAGCTGCCAAGCTACGGTGCAACGGTCAAGAACCACTGCCGCATCAATAATGGCACTGTGGCAACCGCTGAGCAGAAAATTACAAAAGGCTCTGACACGATAAGTTACTTCTATAAGTATGCTTGTGGTTGGAATTGGACGAACATTCAGAGCGGCAGCGGCAGTACTACCCTGCAGCCCGGCCAAAAGCTGCCTTGGACGATCGAGCTCAACGCGGATGGAGTGCTGAAATGGGAAAATGACACCAAATGGGTCATTACCGATACCATTCCCCGCGGTCTGGTTCTGGACGAAAGCAGCGTTCAAATCAAGAACCATGGCGTTGCCCTGCCCGCTACATCTACAGTCACCAAAAACGCAGACGGAACCACCACGCTGGTAATCACCATGTTGCCGGAGTCGTTCAGTTATACAAATAACGGTGTGACTGAGATCCGCAAGCAAATCAATATCACCTACGACACTACGCTGGATCCTAAATGTACCGACATCTGGAATGACAATACCGCATCGTTTAAGAACGTTGCCAAGTTCGAGCGCAATGGCCATAAGATAGGTGATACCTCCTTTACCGAAACAGTTACGCGCAGAGTTGTTGGCAAGAGCGGTACTTTTGACGAAACCACCGGTCTTTTGACCTATCAGGTCAAGCTGAACCCCTACGGTGCAACGCTGAATGGCGGCGAGCCTATGGTCCTGCAAGACGTCATGACCGTGCCCTCTGATTTGTGGGCTGATGGGTCTGGCACCAAGCGTGTAACGCTGGAAGGCATCTCTGTTTTTGATGCCAATCTGCAGGCAGATGGTACGCTGGAAGCAACCACATGGCGTGCAGACCTTACCTGTGTAGCCGGAAAGTTTGATGACGATGCCGCCGGAAATAACGTTGACACGTCCACCTACTATTCCAAGTACAGCAGCAATAGCAGCCACCAGCTTAAGGCATGGACAATGGTACCCGATAGCACCCCGCTTGTGCTGGTTTTCCATTACCGAGTTAATACGGAAGGTCTGGTTAAAGGCAATACCTTCACCTTTGAGAACACTGCAGAACTGAATGGCAAGTGGAAGAACGAGCAATGCAGCACCAGCTTTACTTCCAGTTCGGGAGCTTCTGCCGGTATCGACTTCAACTCCAACCGCTTGACCATCGTCAAGTACTCCGGCACGCCAGACAAGGTTCTGCCCGGTGCAGAGTTCAGTCTGGAAAAGTATAACGCTACCACTGGATGGAAAGGCGAAAAAACTGATATAGTGACCAACACCAGCGGCAACGTAACGCTTGGCAGTCTGGACGTTAACACCTTCTATCGCTTGAAGGAAACACAAGCGCCTGATGGTTATCGGACACCGAATAATTACCATTATTTTGTAATTTCTGACAATAGTCACAGCTACACGGCCTCTGGCGTTCCCGACTTTAAGAGTACAGATACCTTTAGCGAGTACAAGTTGGCTGAAGGGCAGATGTTTGGCAGCTTCTACTACTACTGCGAAAACACCCCCAATGACAACTCTGACTACGTTCTCCCCTCTACCGGCGGCACCGGTACACTCCCGTATACAGCCGTGGGCGGCACAATGATGCTGACCGCGCTGGCATATAGTTTTATCCACCGCAAGCGCAGACGCGAAGGGAGAGCAGATGACTAAACTGCACTTTTCTGCTGGCGTGCCGGGGCTGAGCCCCCGCCCGCCCAGCGCAAAGTTTACGCGATAGACCAAACAAAACTACACCCCTACCCCCTGTGCAAAACGCAGGGGGGCGGCAAGGGGCAGAAAAGAAAGGGGCTTTTTTCATGAAAAAAGCAATGAAAAAACTCATGGCTGCGCTGCTGGCAGTTGCCATGGTGTGCGCCATGGCGATCCCGGCGTTTGCATACAACACTTGGGAGACTGAGGAGGACCTCAACCAACTCCACGGTTACAGCGCTTTCCAGATCTTCAAGGGTGTTATTAGTAAGGACAATGAGACGCTTTCCAACGTTGGGTGGGGCAGCAGCATCACTAAGCCTGACGAGTTTCTGGCGCAGTTGACGGCAGATCCTACCATCGGCGGTGAGTTTAAAACTAATTTCACTGCTCAGGACGTTCTTGCGGTTATCAGCAAATGGCATAATTCCGATGATTACAGCATCGCTTTTGCGCGCGTTGTATGCCACTATCTCTACCCGGATGCCAATGCAAACCCGAAACCCGTCATTACAGATCACACCGGTGGCATCAACATTCCAGAGTCAGGTTATTATCTGATCGTTGATACTACCTACTTTAACCTTCGCGATTTCTATCATGCCTACAATTCCTTCTTCCTGCTGAATGTTCCCCAAGCACCCTATGTCGTTTTAGTTAATCATAAGGTTGTAAAGCCCTATGTTGAGAAGGAAGTTTATGACGATCAGGATGGCACCAACGAAGCAGGTTTTGGTTCCAGCGCTGACCATGCGATCAACGAAGAGTTCCAGTTCAAGCTGATTGCTACCTTGCCCGCAAGCAGAGACAATGGCCGTGCTTACGATTACTATGACGAGTACGCTGTTTTGTTCAATGATACCTTGTCCAAGGGCATTACTTATGACAGACTCGATAGTGTAGTCATTGAATCCAAGGGCATTCCCTATGATATCACCGGCGATTCTTCGAAGTATACCATTGATACTACCGATCTTGAAAGTCATAACTATTTTGTGGTAGGCATTCCTGATGTCAAAACCTGTGTTGAAGATCCAAGGTTCAATTTGAATGACGGCGCTACTATTACGGTCACCTATACTGCACACCTGAACGACAAAGCCGCTGTCAATACTACAAGTGGCTCTACCGATAACAAAAACAAAGTACAGCTCCAGTACTCTAATAACCCCAGAAACAGCGCATACTGGGGCTTCACTCCCGAAAGCGAAGTCCGTGTGTACACCTACCAGCTGAACAACACCAAGTATCACGATGATGATAACGAGAACAACAAGCTGGAGGGCGCTGGCTTCCGTCTGTACAGCGGTGAAGCTTGCAATGATGAAGATGAGATCAAGCTCAAAAAGAATGCTGACGGCACTTACTCTCGCTACTTTGGAACTGAAGATGGCGAAGAAATGTTCTCTGACGACAAGGGTCAGTTTAACGTTAAGGGTCTGGACGCCGGTACTTACTACCTGAAGGAGACCACCCCTCCCACCGGTTACAGTGCCTGTGACAAAACTAAAATCGTCATTTCTGCAACGCACGACGAACACAATGTTAATCTGTCCGGTGAATCCAACCTGAATAATAAAATCATCAACAAAAAAGCCGGCGGCATTACCCTGCCCTCCACCGGCGGCATCGGCACTACCCTGTTCTATGTGGTCGGCGGCGGCCTGATGGTTGCGGCCATCGTTCTGCTGGTCACCAAGAAGCGCATGGAGAACAAGTAAGCTCCATTTCCCCCAAGAACCCGGAGCAAAGGGGCTGCAAGGCCCCCGCTCCTATCCTTATAACATTAGGGAGTAGCCCATGAAAAAGAACAAAAGCACCATCATCCTGATCCTCGTCTTTTTCGTGGGTCTATCCGTGATGTTATACCCCACCCTCAGCGATTACGTCAACCAATTGCATCAGTCCCGTGCTGTGGCAAGCTACGCGCAGGACGTGGACACCATGACCGATGCGGATTACAGCGCCTACTTTGACGCCGCCGATGCCTTTAACGCACAGGTGGCCGCCAACGAAAACGCCCTTTACCGCCCGGATCAGCTTACCGGCTACAACGACACGCTGGATATTACCGGCACCGGCATTATGGGTTACATCACCATTTCCAAAATCGGCGTGGAGCTGCCCATCTACCACGGCACCAGCGACGGCGTATTGCAGATCGCCGCAGGCCACTTGGAGGGCACCAGCCTGCCGGTGGGCGGCGAGAGCACCCACGCGGTCATCTCGGCGCACCGCGGCCTGCCCAGCGCAAAGCTGTTTACCAACCTCGACCAGCTGGAAGTGGGCGATACCTTTACCATCACCGTGCTGGACCGGGTACTCACCTACGAGGTGGACAAAATCTCCATCGTGCTGCCCACCGAGACCGATGAGCTGAAGATCGCCGAAGGCAAGGACTACGTCACCCTGATGACCTGCACCCCCTACGGCATCAACACCCACCGCCTGCTGGTACGCGGCCGCCGCGTGGAGACCCCGGATCAGTACAAGCACCTCCGCGTTACTGCAGAAGCGCTTAAAATTGAACCCATTATTGTTGCGCCCATTATGGCGCTGCCCATGCTGCTGATCTTACTGATCGGTATGCTGATTTCTACACGCAAACCCAAGAAAACGAGAGGTGAAGAACATGAAAAGCATTGATCTGCGTCATCGTCTGGCGGCTGTGCTGCTGGCTATGTGCCTTGTGGTATGCTGCGCTCTGCCGGCGTTTGCCACCAGTGCCAACATTGTACTGGGGCGTCTGGGCTCGCTCCATGTCCGTCTGTACGACACCCACAACGATGTGCCCCTGCGCGGCGGCGAGCTTACCCTGTATCAGGTGGCCTCCGTCAAGCGCACCAACGGCAACCTGTACTTTGACTATACCGGCGATTTTACGGGCTGCGGTGTCGTGCTGGGCGATCTTTCCGACAGCACGCTGGCAGACCGGCTGGTAAAGTATCTGCCCGCTGTGCCCGCCATTGCCGCCCAGCAGGACGTGAACGAAGAGGGCTATGCCAACATTACCAAGCTGCCGCAGGGTCTGTACTTGGTCGTGCAGACCGAGGCATCCCACGGCTACGAGGCCATCAAACCCTTCCTTGTGTCCATTCCGCTGCCCGATGGCGACAACTGGATCTACGATGTGGACGCCACCCCCAAGGTAGGCGCTACCATCCCGGAAACGCCGGACACCCCCGACACCCCGGATGTGCCGGATACGCCCGACACACCGGACACCCCCGATCTCCCGGAGCAGCCGGATAACCCGGATACGCCGGTGAGCCCCGGCACACCGGATAACCCGGTAAGCCCCGGTAACCCGGACAACCCGGTAAGCCCCGAGAAGCCGGATAACCCGGTCTCCCCTTCCAACCCCGATAAGCCTGTTCTGCCCCAGACCGGCCAGTTGAACTGGCCCGTGCCGGTGCTGGCCTGCAGCGGCGTGCTGCTGTTTGCCGCTGGCTGGGTGCTGAACCGTCAGGGCAAAAAGGAAAACTGACTTTGCACTCCTTTCTTTTCGGTATAGCTTGGCGTGGCGTTGCCGAATTTGCTCCCCCGCAAGGGGGAGCATTTTTTGTGCCCTTCCCCTGCCGGGCGCAGCACGATTTTGAATGCGCTCCGCATTGCTCTGCGCATAATCAGCGGAAAATATATTTTTTAATTTGCAATTCTGGAAAATCTGCGGATTTTCCAGAATTGCCTTTTCACGGGTGGGGTTTGAGCACGAACCCTCTCAGGCATCTCGCTTTGCTCGATGCCAGCTCCCCCGAAGGGGGAGCTTTTTGGGTGGAGTTGGCGAACGCAGTGAGCCTGAGGGGGTACACGCAAAAGAGCCGCTGTACTTTTTGTACAGCGGCTCTTATTTTATGCAATCTGTATTAGGTTTTTACTGCTGCTGGGCGGCCCTTTTGGCTTCCAGAGCCAGAATGGCGTCGCGGCGGCTCAGGTTGATGCGGCCCTGCTGGTCGATGT
>OLQC01001640.1_pt1 | contig 17121 bp, 16 predicted proteins | sample 1672471 | NCBI WGS metagenome assembly OLQC01 (sample SAMEA3136689, study PRJEB25190) | human gut metagenome | biome: human gut; feature: human-associated habitat; material: faeces | place: Austria | collected 2013
TGGTCTGCCGCTTAAAGCGGCCGGAAGCACGTGGCTTTAGTCATGTGAGGTTCACCTTCGGAAATCTACGGCAATTTGGGATATTGCATATTTAGTCGGAGATGGAGTTATTACGATGGATGAGCTCGAAAGATTTAGTGAGGATCTGATTGATGCAGTAAAGCTGATTCTAGGCAGATAAAGGTTCAAAAGGTCGGAATTAAAAAGTAAGAACTGAAATCTTGTATAATCAAGGAAGAAAGTATGTAAGATAATACGCAAGATTATGGCATACGGCAATTTTGGATCCAGAAGGGAATATTACAATGAATATACAAATATTTGGAACAAAGAAATGCAACGATACAAAGAAAGCCGAGCGTTTTTTCAAAGAGCGCGGCATCAAGTATCAGTTTGTAGATATGAAGGAAAAAGGCATGAGCAAAGGAGAATTTAATTCTGTAGCTCAGGCAAATGGCGGACTGGAAAATATGATTAATTGGGATGGCAAAGACAAGGATTTATTAGCTTTGATTAAATACATTGCTGATGAGGATAAGCTTCAGAAAGTGATGGAAAATCCATCTGTAATTAAGACACCAGTGGTCAGAAATGGAAAACTTTCTACGCTCGGTTATCAGCCGGAGATATGGAAGAAGTGGCAATAGAAAAGCTGGGAGGAAACATGAAAGAATGACTTATTATGATCAAGAAAACCAGTTTTTACGCCAGCGGCTGCAGAAAGAAATCCCAATTTTGACAGCATTAATTCAGAATTTATATCAGGAACTGGACCGGAAATTTCATTTGAATGGAGCAAAAATACCGGTAACATTTGGATTTGAGACCGATTCTCTGGGATCCTATACAAGGCAGAGTGCTCATGAAAAGGAACATTTTCATTTTTCCCTGCTCTTTGTTGCGTATGGAGTCAACAATCCGTTGTCAAAAGAGGACCGTATCGATTTATTCAAGCATGAATATGCGCATTACATGCAGTACAATATGCGGATACCTGAGAAGTATAAATGGCAGGCTGGAACACATGGAAGTGCGTGGAAATATTGTTGTTCTCTTATAGGTGCAGCACCGACACCTTATTATAAGGCAGGAGAGGCGCTGTTGGATCATAACTATGATAAAGTATTAAAAAGCCGGATTCATGATAAGACAGTGCCGATTCGAGATACGTATCAGCGCCAGCAGAAAGCACAGAAGCAGAAGGATGAAGTTGTTCAATATAAAATTGGAGACAATGTCACACATCCGAAATTCGGAGATGGAATCGTAGAAAAGATTAATCTGAGATCAGGCGGAGTGCATCTTCATATTCGGTTTAATGGTGAGGTGAAATGTATTGATCAGAAGTGGTTGATGAGGAGGAAATACACATAGGTTTATAAAAATTTCAGAAAGACAACATGGCAAAGATACTACAAATTATTATAGTAAAAATAAAGGAGGAACCTAGCTATGGACATATCTGATTTTATAGGAGCTGCAAAAACCTTTCACGTCCTTGGAATAAAAGTCACAAAAGATGGCGACCTCATAAATGAATGGTACAGCGAACCCGAATGCCGTAGAAATATCTATTCTGCAACGAAGAGCTTCACATCCTGTGCAGTTGGTTTTGCTGTCCAGGAGGGATTATTGTCCTTGGATGAAAAACTGACCGATGCCTTTCCTGAAGATTTACCCGATGTGATCGATGATAATCTGAAAATGGCAACGGTTCGAGACCTGCTTACGATGTGTTTAGGACAGGAACGGGGCAGCCTTATGGGAGAACAGCGGCCATTATACCAGGAGGATGACTGGGTAAAAATGTCTTTGGCGATTCCGTTTCAATATAAGCCAGGTACACATTTTGTATATAATAATGTTGGTCCCTACCTGGCAGGCATTCTTGTACAGAGACGTTCCGGATGCGATCTAGTCTCTTATCTTACACCAAGGCTTTTTAAACATCTTGGAATCAAGCGGCCGACATGGGAGACGGATCCTCTTGGAAACAGTTTTGGCGCAGGTGGATTGTTCCTTACACTTTCTGAACTTCATAAATTCGGATTGTTTTACCTGAATAAGGGAAAATGGAATGGAAAACAGATTTTATCCGAAAAATGGATAGAAGAAAGTACAGCAGCATCCGATACAGACAATTATGGTTATCTTTTCTGGAGAGGAGAATACAATTCCTACCGGGCGGATGGAAAATATTCTCAGATTTCTATGATCCTTCCGGACAAGAATGCGGTTATTTCGATGGTCGCAGAATGCCGGAACGGGGAAGAACTTATGAGTGCTTTGTATGATTTGGTATGTGCAAAGTTATAGATTATTATTGCATAATTTCGAAAAAAGAAAGACCAAAAGAGCTCAAACAGCTCGTCTATATAAGATAGATGGGCTGGATTCCGAAGCTGATGAAGGTGCTGGAATTGATCTTGGAAGAAGGAAAATAATTGCCGATCCTCCGTTCCTGTGCTGAAATGATTCCGGCAAAAGATACAGGATTATGGATAAATTATATTTGATTGGAGATGGAGAAATGTTATTTATATGTTACCCAAAATGCTCAACCTGCCATGAGCGAAGAGGAACAGCTGCAGCTTCTTGCCACGAATGGTATGCTGGTGAAACGCCCGTTGCTGATCGATGGTGATACCGTGCTGATCGGCTTTAAGGAAGCAGAATGGTCTGAAAAGCTGGGATGATTGGAGAAAGATTGGGAGTCAGATGAACGGATAGAGTAAATTCATTGCCGCATTTTCCCTTCTGTGCTAAAATGGTTTCCGGTATGAAAATTTAAGCAAAGAGAGGAACATGAAAATGAACGAAAAACGTACCGGCCTGTTCGAGAATGGCCTGATCTGGTTTGGGGCAGGTGTCTCGATTGCCGAAATCCTGACCGGAACCTACCTTGCACCGCTCGGCATGGGAAAAGGTCTGGCAGCGATTCTTATCGGCCATATCATCGGATGCCTGATGCTGTTTCTGGCAGGCGTGATCGGCGGCAGGGTCAGAAAAAGTGCCATGGAAACCGTAAAAATGAGTTTTGGACAGAAGGGAAGCATCCTTTTTGCTGTCCTGAATGTATTGCAGCTCGTTGGCTGGACCGCCATCATGATCTATGACGGAGCGCTCGCCGCAGACGGCGTAATGCATACGGGCAGATGGATCTGGTGCCTTGTGATCGGAGTCCTGATTATTCTCTGGATTGTGATCGGAATCACGAATCTTGGTAAAATCAACACGGTTGCCATGGCAGCATTATTTCTGCTTAGCCTGATCCTGAGCAAGGTCATCTTTGCCGGAGGCGGAGCAGGAGCACCATCGGATGACAGTATGACATTCGGTGCAGCAGTAGAACTTGCGGTTGCGATGCCGTTATCCTGGCTGCCGCTGATCAGTGATTACACAAGAGAAGCAAAAGAACCGGAGAATATGACATCGCGCAGATCATGCTGAAGGCAGGCCTTGGCATTGCGGGCCTTCTGATTATTGTATTTTCAACAGTAACAACGACATTTCTGGATGCCTACTCCGCAGGAATTTCCAGCGAGACCGTCGTAAGCAAATGGAATGGAAAGCATGTGGCCATCGTTGTCACCGTCATTGGAACCATCGCAGCGATTGTATATCCGATGGACAACATCACAGATTTCCTCTATCTGATCGGCTCGGTCTTTGCACCGATGATCGCAATCCAGATTGCCGACTTTTTCCTGCTGAAACGGGACAAGAGCAGCCTGGCCGTACATATTCCGAATCTGATCATCTGGGTGATTGGATTTGTGGTATACCGAATTCTGATGAACATCGACATGCCGCTGGGAAACACTCTGCCGGATATGGTGATTACGATTGTAATCTGCCTGATCGTTGGAAAATTTGTTTCATAAAAAGTGAATAAAAAGATCAGATGACTGTTCTGCCTGCATTTGAGCAGGCGGGGCAGTCATTTTGTGTGCCGAGCATGGCACTAATCTTGCTGGTGCAAGTCCAGTCACGGGTATTTACCGTCAAGTGTAGCGAATCACAAGTCGGTATCAGTAACGGTATGGATGGAGGAAGTGGTGTAGCAAAGTTCTTGAGCCTACGAACAGAAACTTGATCAGGCGATTAGGTGGGTGAGATTGCAAATCAAATCGAAGCCCAAATGGTAAACGTAAACCGAATATGTAGTAGCAATAATTCATACCTTTTTAGCTGTATTTTGTATCGTAAACAGAAAGAAAATGCACTATAATCCAAGGCAATGAAAGTACTTAAAAAAGTAGTTTCGTTGCCTTGGTTCCATTTTTAGAAAGAATAATACTTAGGTGGGAAAATTCCCAGGCGCTGTGTGGAGTTTTCTGTAAGAAGCCGGGGACAGACCGCACTTGTTTCTTGAAAAAGGAAGAAAAGTGGTGAGGGTCTAAGAACCCAAGCTGTGTGGAGATGGCAGAAACAGGAAGAGTGGTGCGGCTTAGCATGGACTGGGCCAGCTTGCACTTCTGGGACAGGTAATACTGGTAGGGAGCAACATGATATACCTCCTGGAACAGGTGGATGAGCCTGGAGCGGGACAGGGAAACGGTATCTGCCAGATGATCCAAGGACAGACTTTCTGTTAAGTGCATATCGATATAATTGCGGATCGCCAGTGCAGCAGGATTGATGGGAACTTTGTTTGCCAGAAAATCCGCAAGCTCCTGAATATATTGATGGAGCAGTACAGCCAGCTTGTCAGCAGAGTGTACAGGGTCGGCGGTAAAGGCATCAAGGATCCGGGTCAGAGGTGTTTCGTTATGGAAGCGGGGGATCAGGGTGACACCGTCTAAGCCGTAATCGGAGAGAAGATGCTGTACCAGACTGCCGCTGACATTGAACCAGATCTTGGTCCAGGGATCAACTTTGTCTGAATAGTAGTGGTGGTAGGTGCCGGCAGTAAGGATATAGGCATCTCCGGCATTTACAGTGAGGATACTGCCGTTTCGCTCGATATGTCCACGGCCGCTTAAAACGTATTCAAACACACACAGGGGTCTGCGATAAACCAGGATCTCATAGGCAGGATCTGGGTAAGTGATACCGGCCATGATGGGAGAAAAGCTTTCCGCGGTAGGGCCGGTGTAGACAGTGTATTTTTCAATCTGTGTGCGTGTAATTTCCTGAGGCATGGTGGTTCCTCCATTTTTTGAAAGCAAATTGCAATAATGTAATAACAGCATTGTAGTAAAAAGGAGCAAGCCTGTCAACTATGGCTTTCACTATATAAAATAAAAATGAAATCAACCCAAATAAATGATCACAGGAGGACAAAATTATGACACAAATACCCAGACCGGAGCATCCCCAGCCCCAGATGAAGAGGGAGCATTGGAAAAACCTGAATGGAGAATGGGATTTTTCCTTTGACTTTGGATGCAGCGGCATAGATCAGAAATGGCAGGAAGGAAAGACAGATTGGGAGAAGAAGATCCTGGTGCCCTTCTGCCCGGAAAGTGATCTGAGCGGAATCGGCTATAAGGACTTTATCCCCGGCGTATGGTATCACCGCACCATCACATTGACAGGGGAGGAGCTGAAGGGAGATCTTCTCTTACACTTCGGCGCAGTGGACTATGATGCAAGAGTATGGATCAATGGAGTAGAGGCAGGCAGACACCAGGGCGGTTATGTTTCCTTTACGTTTAATATTACAAAGCTTGTAAAGGAAGGAGAAAATGACATTACGCTTTTTGCAGCAGATGATGTGAGAGGCGGAAAGCAGCCCAAGGGAAAGCAGAGTCATTTCTTCTACTCCAGAGGCTGTGATTATACCAGAACGACAGGTATCTGGCAGACGGTATGGCTTGAGTGGGTACCGGAAAGCTACATTGAAAAAGTGCAATATTATCCAAACCTGGCAGAGGCAACTCTGGGAATTAAGGCGGTAGTAAAGGGGCAGGGCACACTGGAAGCAAAGGCCTTTTATGGGGGAGAGCCCTGTGGCAGCGTAAGCGCAAAGTCAGAGGGCGGCACCGTTACCATGACACTTCCTTTGTCCCGTCTGGAAAAGTGGGAGCCGGGTCATGGCAGACTGTATGACCTTACATTAACCTATGGAGAAGATAAGGTAGAAAGCTACTTTGGTATGCGTGAGGTAAGACTGGATGGAGAGAAATTCCTCATCAACGATAAGAGCGTGTTCCAAAGACTGGTGCTGGATCAGGGCTTCTATCCGGATGGCATTTACACAGCGCCTACAGAGGAAGCACTTGTCAAGGATGTGGAACTGTCCATGGCTGCAGGCTTCAACGGCGCAAGACTCCATCAGAAGGTATTTGAGCCTCTGTTCTTGTATCACTGCGATAAAGCAGGCTATCTGGTATGGGGCGAGCAGGGCTGTTGGGGACTGGATTACAGCAATCCTGCAGCCTTAAAATATTTCCTGCCTGAGTGGATGGAAGCCTTGGAGAGAGACTTCAACCATCCCGCCATCATCGGCTGGTGTCCGTTTAATGAGACATGGGATTATGAGGGAAGAAGGCAGGATGACAGCTTACTGGCCAATGTGTATAAGATGACAAAGCTGTATGACACCACCAGACCCTGCATTGATACCAGCGGAAATTATCATGTGGTGACGGACATCTATGACTTACACAATTATGAGCAGGATCCGGCAAAGTTTGCAGCAACCTACGAGTCCTTTAAACAGGGAGGTGATTTGGAAGATAATCATGGCTACAGGCAGACACCTGTAAAGGGTATCCCTACCTTCATCAGTGAGTATGGCGGTATCAAGTGGGACGAGGAAGGTGTTGAAAAGGATGGCTGGGGCTATGGTGCAGGTCCTGCTACCAAGGAGGAATTCCTGAACCGATATAAGGGACTGACCGATGCCCTTTTGGACAATCCCCATATGTTTGCCTTCTGCTATACCCAGCTGTATGATGTGGAGCAGGAGTTAAACGGTCTGTATACCTATGAACGTAAACCCAAGTTTGATATGGATGTGATAAAGGCAATCAATGCCCGTAAGGCAGCAATCGAGGATTAAAAGCATCCCGCAGAGTATAAAAGAAAGCGTGTGAGAGACATTGGGATCTGACCCTCTTACAATTTATTTGGTGCCTTGATCCTGCTGCTTTTTTTCTTCCGCAGAACAGAAAAAGCGTATTTTTATCATAAGGGTCAAGTTCAAACTGAAAGCGTACAATAGAAGCCAATCCATCGATCCCCCGGCGGAGATCCGTATAACCGGGGGCCAGATAAACTTTTTTGAAGTGTGAAACAGCGGCATCATTCAACATGACTAAATGACTCTACCAGACAACGGAGCAACTGAAGAAAATATATCTGCCGAAAGTCCATTTCCGTTTTTGATACACATCACTGGAACTTCGGGCACAGTTGCTGTTCTTTCCGCTTTTAAACGCGGAAGTTCAACGAAAGCAGGTTTTTCTGCCTCAGGAAGCTGATCCAGGTACATCTGCCGAACCCTTTTCAGTGGATAATAATAGTTGGCTTTTGTAATGTTATTTTGTTCACACCAGGTCGATACACCCATACCTTCCGGACGGTTCTGACATTCTCTGATCTGTTCTGCCCAGTGCATAAGGCGGACCTGCTGTGCAACCAGACTGGTTTATTCTGCCATAGTGAATACCTCCATAAATGATAGTCAGTCTAAAAAGTTGAGTCACTCAACTTTTTAGACGAGTTCAAACATCCTTTCTGCAAATCCTATTTATAACAAGTAAATTTTACCTTTATTTTTCACTTTTGGTTCTTGGCGAACTCTTGTATCATACACAAAATCTTCAAAAATTACAATAATCTTGAAATAGTGTTATGTTTCTTGGAATTTTATTATATCTTATTTTGGAACTTTTTCTTATAATAACATCATCAAGAAAAACAAAGACAAGTAATCATAAAAGGAGGATTCAATTATGAAGAAGAAAAAGATTCTTGCACTTGTACTTGCAGCTTCAATGGCAGGAGGAATGCTTGCAGGATGTGGAGCCACATCAAGCGGAGATGAAACAGCGAAAGGAGATAAGTCATCCGGAAAAGTTTATTATCTGAACTTTAAACCAGAGCAGGCTGACCAGTGGGTAGAACTTGCAAAAGAGTATACAGATGAGACGGGTGTTCAGGTTGATGTACAGACAGCAGCATCAGGAACTTACGAGTCACAGTTGAAATCAGAGATGGCAAAAGATGAGGCACCAACATTGTTCCAGGTAAACGGACCGGTTGGACTTGCTACATGGAAAAATTATTGCTATGACCTTTCAGACAGCGATGTTTATAAAGATGTCGAGTCTGACGATTATATATTAAAAGATGGCGACGCAGTAGACGGAATCGCTTATGTTATTGAGACTTATGGTCTGATCTATAACAAAGCTCTTCTGAACAAATACTTCGAATTGCCGGATGCAAGTATCAAATCAATTGATGATCTGAATAACTTCCAGGCACTTAAGACAGTTGCAGAAGAGATTCAGGCACACAAAGATGATCTTGGAGTAGAAGGAGCTTTTACTTCAGCAGGAATGGATTCTTCCTCTGACTGGAGATTCAAGACACACCTTGCAAATCTTCCAATCTACTATGAGTATAAGGCAGACGGAATTGACAGCACAGATGCAATCAAAGGAACATACCTTGACAACTACAAACAGATCTGGGATCTGTATCTGAACAACTCTACATGTGAACCATCTATGATTTCTTCTAAGACAGGAGATGACGCAGCAAGTGAATTTGCACTTGGTGAAGCAGTATTCTATCAGAATGGTACATGGGCTTACAATGATATCAAAGATAATGAAGTAGCAGATGAAGATATGGGAATGCTTCCAATCTACATCGGAGTTGATGGAGAAGAAAATCAGGGACTTTGTACAGGATCTGAGAACTACTGGTGTGTAAATAAGAACGCTTCAGAAGAAGACATTCAGGCAACACTTGATTTTATGAAATGGGTAGTTGAGAGCGATGAAGGTCGTGACATGCTGGCTAACGAGATGGGATTTGTAACACCGTTCACAACATTCTCAGATTACCTTCCGGACAACCCGCTTGTAAAAGCAAATGCTGAGTATACAGAGGCAGGAAAGACACCAGTAAGCTGGAACTTTACAACAATGCCATCTGAGAACTGGAAAAACAATCTTGGTGGAGCTCTTCTGAACTATGCACAGGGTACAGGCGCATGGGATAGTGTACAGACAGCATTTGTTGATGGATGGGCTGAAGAATACGCAGCAGCAAACGAATAAAAAAGACTTTTCACAGGATAGGCAGATAAAAAGGCTGTGAAATAGAGAAGAAGATCAAACAGCCTGCCAACGAGCATACCGGGGCAGGCTGAAATTATGTAATTAGAATTGTGAAAAGCAAAGGCGCAGAAAGGCTTTTTAAAGAAAAGAAAGACAGGAGGAGAAGAACATGCAAAAAGCAATAAAGAGATATTTTCCGGTATTTGTATTGCCGACGCTGATTGCATTCACGATAGGTTTCCTTGCACCGTTTGTGTTAGGCGTATATCTTTCGTTCTGCAAGTTCACAACGGTGACAGACGCTAAATTTATTGGACTTAGCAACTATGTAAAGATCCTTGGAGACGGAGATTTTCTTCACTCTCTTTGGTTTACCGCATTATTTACAATTGTGACAGTATTATTGATCAACATTTTTGCATTTGCGGTAGCAATGCTTTTGACAAAGAATATTAAGGGAACCAATATTTTCCGTACTGTATTTTTTATGCCGAACCTGATCGGTGGTATTGTACTTGGGTATGTATGGCAGCTGTTATTAAATGGTATTCTGGCACATTTCCAGAAAACACTTACATATTCTTCAAAATATGGTTTCTGGGGATTGGTTATCCTGATGCTCTGGCAGCAGGTTGGATACATGATGATCATCTACATCTCAGGAATCCAGAATATTCCTGGAGAGCTGATCGAGGCAGCACAGATTGATGGAGCGAATAAAGTACAGCTTTTAAGATATGTTACAATTCCGATGGTTATGCCATCCATTACAATCTGTACTTTCCTGACACTTACAAACGGATTTAAACTTTTCGACCAGAACCTTGCATTGACAAACGGTGGACCGGACAAGATGTCAGAAATGCTTGCCCTGAATATCTATTATACATTCTATGGAAGAACTGGCTGGGAAGGTGTAGGACAGGCGAAAGCAGTTATCTTCTTTATTATCGTAGGAGTGATTGCATTGATCCAGAATAAACTGACAACATCAAAGGAGGTGCAGCAGTAATGAATAAAAAAGTAAAACATGGTACATTATTAACCGTTATTTTTACATTACTCAGCCTGCTGTATCTGTATCCGATCATACTGGTATTTATCAACTCCTTTAAGAAAAAAGTCTATATCAGTAAAGCACCGTTCGAGATACCGACCGGAAAGATGTATGTCGGATTAGAGAACTATATCCGTGGTATTAAGCAGACACGGCTGATTCAGGCATTTGGATGGAGTTTATTTATCACAATCTTATCTGTAGCAGTGATTATCTTATGTTGCTCCATGTGTGCATGGTATATCTGCCGCGTGAAGACAAAATTTACAAAGATCTTTTACATGCTTTGCCTGTTTGCAATGATCGTGCCATTCCAGATGGAAATGTTTACATTATCCAAGATCGCAAATATGCTTCATATGGGAAATCCGTGGGGACTGGTTGTGATCTACCTTGGATTTGGTGCAGGACTTTCCGTCTTTATGTTTACCGGGTTCATGAAATCCATTCCATTGGAGATTGAAGAGGCTGCAATGATTGATGGATGTACACCAATCCAGACATTCTTTAAAATTGTACTTCCGATTGCAAAGCCGACTTGCGTAACCGTTACAATTCTTCAGGCAATGTGGATTTGGAACGACTACCTGCTTCCATCACTTGTACTGGATCAGAGAAAATATAAGACAGTGCCGATGGCAGTTCAGTATCTGAAAGGTGGATACGGTTCTGTAGATATGGGAGCAATGATGGGAACTCTGGTTCTTGCAATTGTGCCGATTATCATCTTCTACCTGTTCTGCCAGAGATATATTATCGAAGGTGTTGTAGCCGGAGCGGTTAAAGGCTAGTGTGGACATTGTCTAAAAAATGAATTAAAATAGAATTATAAAAATTAAAAAAAGACAGCAGAGAGTGAGTGAACATTCCCTGCTGTTTTCGGACGTTATAAAAGGAATAGTGAAAATGTAAAGTGAACGTGAGGGAGGCGTGGGGAAATGATTACAATATTGATCGTGGATGATGAAAAACTGGAGCGAAGGGGAATCCGCTTTCTGTTAAAGAGGGAGGAAGGAGAGTTCCAGATCCTAGAAGCAACGAATGGAAAGGATGCACTGGGAGTATTAGAATCAAACCATGTGGATATTTTATTTTCGGATGTAAAGATGCCTTATATGAATGGACTGGAGCTGACGAAAGCAGTGAGAGAAGATCATCCGGATATGGAAATCGTGATCTTCAGCGGATATAATGATTTCTCTTATGCAAGAGAAGCATTGCGGTATGGAGTTGTGGACTATGTTCTGAAGCCGGTTGATCCGGAGGAATTCCATAAGACTTTTCAACGAGTGATGGAAAATATTTCTTCTAAGATAGAGAAAAAAGAGCAGCAGGAAAAGAAAGAAGATTATCTGAAAAAATACTTTTTACTGAAATATCTGTATGGGGGAAAAGAGGAAGATTTTGTTCAGTTTAAGAAACTTACAGATGGAATGGAAGATGATCTGTCCCAATTTACCCGTATGGTTCTTGTCAGTGCCTCAAATGGATTCTTCGAAACGGAAGAGGAACATTTCCTGATGAGCCTGAAGGAAGAGGTGCAGAGAGAGTTTCATTATGTGAATCTGAATTCGAACGAATCCATCTTTTTGTTCACGGAAAAATATGCAGATTATCATGGAATCGTAGAGAAAATGTACCGTTTTTTTGCGCACCAGTTTGACAGTGAATGTTATTTTGCAGTCAGTGAGGAAATCGAAGATGGAAAAAATCTGGCAGAGGAATTTAAGGTGCTGGAAGGAATGTTAGAAGAGCAGTTCTATCAGCCACGTCAGCACCTGTTTTTCCACGGGGAGAAGCAGGAAGAGAAGAAAGCTGATCCGGCAGAAGATTCTGAAATCATGGAACAGATTACGAAAGATATTCAATATAAAGATCTGCCACATCTCCGTCAGGATTTTCAGAGACTGGAAGAAAAATATCGTGCGCATAAGCAATTTTCGGATATGTATGTAAAGTTTGTATTTTCTGGAATTATGAAAGAATTGCTCGACCAGATGGAAGGGCTGGATGAAAAGATGCTTTCAAAGAGAGTGGATCGATTATATCGTTGCAGAAACCTTAATGATGTGATTGCTATAGTAGAAGAAGTACTTCAGGAATATGAACATTGCATACAAGAGCAGGAAGATGGGTTCCGATCAGAAGTTACAACCGTGAAGGGATATATTTATCACCATTATAAGGAAAAGGATCTGGGAGCAGAGACACTTTCCGCAATGGTTTTTCTGTCACCGGGATATTTAAGTGCTGTATTTAAAGAAGAAACAGGGATGACACTGAACCGTTTTATCCGTGAAGTGCGAATGAATAAAGCAAAAGAGCTTTTAGAGACAACGAATATGAAAATCTCCCAAATTGCGAAAGAAGTAGGATTTTCCAATAACTCATACTTCTGCAGAAGTTTCAGAGAGTTTTTCGGAGATACACCGGAAGCATGCAGGAAAGGAATAGCGGCGGATGAAAAAACAAATACGGAAGTTGATCCATCGATTTGAAAATCTGAAATTTCGTAAAAAACTGTCTGTTTTGATGCTGATTGCAGGACTGGTTCCGGTAGGATTCCTTGCTTTTTCCATGCAGTATGGCATGATGAATCAATTGCGAGAGAAGGAACAGTACAATCTGGAGAAAATGTTGGAACAGTCAGTGAGTTCGATTGAGAATCAGTCTCAGATCTATAAGAACTTGGTTGATTATCTGTCTTATTCTCAAAATCTCAGGAATATTTTTGATGTGGAGACAGAGTCGGATTATGAGAAGTATTTGAAATATGTGAAGGTGGCTGATCCACTGTTGCAGATGCCGACGATCTATCACAAAGAGATCCAGAGCATTACATTATATTCTGACAATATAGAAGTGCCACATGGAGATACACTTCTTCCAATGTCGGAAGCGGAGAATCAACAGTGGTATTCCAGGTTGAATGAGGGAACATTAATGCAGTGGAGCATCACTCGCGGTGTGAATAAATCAATCATTGCCAGTCGGAAATTCTATGACAATGATACGATCAAAGCGGTGTTGGAGATGCGTCTGGATTATGAAAAAGTTCTTGAACCATTCATGAGCCAGCTTACAGATAATACAGGAGGCATGATTCAGGATGATAATGGAAATATTGTCTATGCCGAGTGTTCTATGGATAAGAAATATCGTCCGAAGGATATTGAGAGGCCGAAAGATATCAGTGAGAATTATTATCTGGTACAGCGGACAATGAAGGATACAGGATGGAATTTCTATATCTATCGTCCAAAGGCAGTAAGTGAAAACGCAATCCATAAGCTTTTGCTCAAAAATATTCCGATTATTTTGATCAGTGTTCTTCTTCTGAGTTTTCTGGGATATGTTTTTTCTCTCCGTATGGTATCGCAGTTGGAGTTATTGACTGAAAATATGAACCTGATCAATATGGGACTTCGTAAAGTTACCGTGCAGAGTAAATCCAAAGACGAGGTGGGTGTGCTGATCCGGTCATTTCAGCGCATGATGGATCAGATGAACCATTTGATCTCAGAAGTATATGAGAGTAAGATCCAGCTTCAGAACAGTGAGATGAGAGCACTGCAGGCACAGATCAATCCACATTTCCTTTATAATTCGCTTTCAATCATCAACTGGAAAGCAATTGAAGCGGGGGAGGATGAAATCAGTCATGTGACATTGGCACTGTCTACTTATTATCGGACAAGCCTAAATCGTGGTGAAACAATGACTACAGTGGCAAAAGAAATTGATAACATCCGTGCATATCTCAAAATCCAACTTGTTATGCATGATAACGAGTTCCGTGTGGTTGAACAGATTTCGGATGGTCTTAATGATTATCTGATACCGAAGTTGATCCTGCAGCCACTTGCAGAAAATGCAATCGATCATGGAATTGATGTGTCAGATAATGAGAATCCGACGTTGTGGCTGACGATTCGTGAAGAGGCTGAGCACATTTTCTTTGAAATCAGGGACAATGGTGCGGGAATGACGCAGGAGAAGGCGGATCAGATTCTGACATATCAGTCCTCCGGTTATGGTGTGCGAAATGTCTGTGACAGAATCCATGTCCTTTATGGAGAAAAAGGTGAGATGAAGATAGAAAGTACTCCAGGAAAAGGAACGCGGGTCTTTATTCGGATTCCGAAGAACACGGAGGCGAAGGTGTTATGAAAAACGATATGAAAAAGCGAATTCTCTCAGCCCATCTTGCATTAATTTTATTGCTGATGCTTTGGTGCGGAACCTATTTTGAGATGAAGGAAAGTCAAAGACAGATGGAACAGTTAGAAGCATCTCAAAGTGAGTCTGGTGCAAGCAATGCAGTTGAAGTGAAAAGAAAGCTGATGTATAAAGCGATGCATACACCACTTGGGAAATATCCTGAGACTGTTACCTATACACTTGGCAAGATTGCAGGGGCGAATAATTCGAATCTTCCTGTAGGAGATACGTACGAAAATAATGCATATACGAGATATTTGAAGAAAATACTTAATATTCAGAATGAAGATGTCTTTGAATTGCAGGATGGCAATACTTATGAAGAGGCGGTCAATGTAGCGATTGAAGATCGTGATATTCCAGATGTGCTTGTTGTGAAGGGAAGAGATAACCTGCTCCGCCTGATTGAAGCAGGCCTGATCGAAGAACTTACAGAAACGTATGAAGAGTGTACGACAGATACGATCAAAGAAATGTATGAAAGTTATGGAGATTCTCTTTTACAGTCTGCAACCGTGGATGGAAAGCTATATGCATTTCCGAATACGGTGATTGACGATGGAACTCCGCTTCTTTGGCTGCGGAAAGACTGGATTGAGAAGTTGGGATTAAAGGAACCGGAAACAGTAGGAGAAGCGTTGGAAGTGATCCGGGCATTTGTAGAACAGGATGCAGCAGGAGACGGTCAGACAATCGGCCTTGCCTGTAGTACAGACGTGGTTGCCGGTGCGGATCAGACTTATGGAGTGGATGCAACTTTTATACATGCCGGTGCAATGCCATGTCACTGGATCCTGGATAAAAATGGAAATGTAGTTTATGGGTCAGTAACACAGGAAACAAAAGAAGCGCTTTTGAAACTTCACAATCTATATGAGGATGAGATACTCGACCAGAGATTCCTGCTACGAAAGACGGAAAACATAGATGATCTGTTAAAAACCGGACATTGCGGTGCTATCTGTGGACGCTGGTGGGCTCCGAATAACCCGTTGAGTGCAGCATATAATGTCGATTCAAATGCAGAGTGGAAACCGTATCTTTTAGACAAAGAACAGGTAAATGAGACGCAGAAGATATCAGTTTTTGAATCGTATGACCAGTGGATGTATGTGGTGGTGCGTAAAGGATATGAGCATCCGGAAATTGTAGCAAAGTATGTGAGTGCGATTTTTGATCAGTCTAGATATGCAAATGATAGTGCGGCAAGAGAAGTGAATGATTATTTTTCTATTAATGTAGATCCGACGGCCCGGCCACTGAATATTAATGTGGATTATGAGGATGCACTTTACCGTACGACAGAACATATTCAGGCAGCACTGGATAAGACGCTTGATGTATCAGAGCTTAGCGGTTTGGAAAAGTCTTATTTTAATACATGCAAATCTTACTTGAATGGACAGCTGACAACCGCGAATGGATGGGCGGCGTATGCGTCAAGAATTCAGGCTGTGGGGGAACTGCAGAAGGCAGGAATAACAAGTACATCGACATTGCCTCTGGAAAATGTAAATGCAGAAATTCCGCAAGAATTACAGGAACTGGAACAGGAAGCATTTCTTCAGATCATTAGTGGGGAGAAACCAGTGGATTACTTTGATACTTTTGTGGCAGAATGGTATGCAAACGGTGGAAAAGTGCTGACCGAACGGGTGCAGAACGCCTATGAAAGTGGAAAGAACTAAAAAGAATGGATATTAATCAGAGACTGACAGAAGAATTAAAGAAACAGATTCTGGCAGCGGAAACGCTTGTGGCAGTAGAAGACCTGTATCGTCCGTATCGTCCGAAACGACGTACCCGTGCGACAATCGCGAAGGAAAAGGGACTTGAGCCACTGGCTGCATTGATCACATTGCAGAAGACAAAAGAACCGCTTGAGAAAATAGCAGAAGCTTATATTTCTGAAGAAAAAGGTGTGGAAAGTGCAAAGGATGCAATCAGCGGAGCATGTGATATCATTGCAGAAAGCATTTCAGATGAGGCAGTTTACAGAACCTGGATCCGGGAGACGACAATGAGAAAAGGAAAGGTTACTTCTCAGGCGAAGGATCCGGAGGCAGAGTCTGTTTACGAGATGTATTATGAGTTCGAGGAAGCGGTTGCGAAGCTTGCCGGACACAGAATCCTTGCATTGAATCGTGGAGAGAAAGAGAAATTCCTGACAGTGAAGGTGGAAGCACCGGAAGAAGATATTTTAAGATATCTTGAGCGTAAAGTGATCCGTACAGAAAATCCGTATACAACACCGGTGTTGAAAGAGACGATCGCAGACAGCTACAATCGCCTGATCGGCCCGGCTATTGAGCGTGAGGTCAGAAATGAACTGACAGAGAAGGCAGAGGATGGGGCAATCGAAGTGTTTGGAAAGAACCTTCATCAGCTTTTGATGCAGCCGCCGATTGCAGGCAAGGTTGTGCTTGGCTGGGATCCGGCGTTCCGTACCGGATGTAAGCTGGCAGTTGTTGATGAGACCGGAAAGGTAATTGGAACAACAGTTATTTATCCGACTGCGCCGACAACAGAGAAAAAGATCCAGGCAAGTAAGGATCTGCTTAAGAAGATTATTCCGAAGTATCACATTTACCTGATTTCTCT
>OLQC01001644.1_pt1 | contig 17092 bp, 25 predicted proteins | sample 1672471 | NCBI WGS metagenome assembly OLQC01 (sample SAMEA3136689, study PRJEB25190) | human gut metagenome | biome: human gut; feature: human-associated habitat; material: faeces | place: Austria | collected 2013
CTGACAATGAAAAAGAAGTCTTTGCTGAAGTGGATCTTTTACAGCAGACTTATCCCTCCATTAAGGTAAAAAGAGTCATTTCATACTGTCACCTTGAGAAACTGATGCGTGTTACGCATAACCCGCAGTCTTTACCGCTGCTCTAACGGCATGATCATTAATGCCGACTGCAACGGCGCTGCAAATATCATGCGCAAGGCCATACCTGATGCATGGAATGGCATAACTGATTTTTCATTCCTCGCATCGCCTAAAGTGTCAGGATTCCACGAACTGAATCCCCTAAGCATTCCTGTAAAAGGGATAGCGGCCGCGTGAACGGCCCCGGCAGGTGGCGGACAGCTTAATTTTTAAGTTCGAAAGACGACAAAGAAGCCTTATATTTTAAGACAACTTTTAAAGTGTCCTGTTGCTACCCAGATACCACTTCCATAGGAGCTATGCACCGCATGGGAGTTGGTAATTCATTCAACGATACATGGGTATTTGATGACAAATATTTCATCATCTGCGGACCGAGCTGTTACGAAGTTCACAAGATGGATAAGGACGGCACCAATGTATATGAAAGCGAGGCATTCATTGACTGTCTCAGATATGTATGGAACGAAATTCAAGTAAATGAACAATCATGAAAATAATCATATTTGTATTTATTATCGCTCTGCTTGCTGTTAACTTCCAATGGCAGCAAGCCTTATAGCGGCAAATGCCAAGTTCAATAAGGGAGGTGCATCAAAAAATGGTTATGGCTATTTTGTTGGTATTGGCACTATTGTTACTACTGCTATTATTGTTGCTGCATTGATATTTGCTGCAAAAACGTTCTTTTAAAGGAGAAATCATGAGTAAACACAAATCAATACCCACAGCAACGCGCAAAAAGCTGTATGAAAAATACAATCACAGATGTGCTTACTGTGGATGCGAACTGGAATACAAAGACATGCAGATAGACCATGTTGAAAGTGTTTATCGCAACAACGATATTGCGCAGACAATGTCGGAAAAAGAAATGTATGACGAGAGTAATCTCCTTCCAGCGTGCAGACAGTGTAATTTCTACAAGTCTACATTCACCATTGAACAGTTCAGGCAGAGACTAAAAAATGTCATGATGCCTAATTTGCAAAAAGATTTCCGCTACAGACTGGCAGCTAAATACGGACTGGTCGAGGAAACAGATAAAAGTATCATATTTTATTATGAAACTTTAGAGAAAGGAAATCCAAAAATATGCTAAATATCGAATATACGCATGAAACAATTCAAAAATTAGCAGAGGGCATGAATGAGTATTTACACATTGATTTAAGTACACCTATGACTCTCGAAAAACTTACAAAAGCAATTATTTATATTGGAATTGATATTGAATATGTCAATATAACAGATGCGAATAATCCTTTATTTGTAATGTCTGCGGAATATAAGAAAAGAGGCTGTCGTGATTATGTAATAAGAATTAATAAGAACAAAGACGAAAAAGACTTGATTTTCCAAGTGGCGGCAGAATTTGGAAAAATTATCTTGTATGAACTGCCGGAAGATATAGAGAAATACGAAAAGGAGAAAGACAATGAAAGTCAGGGAACTGCTTAAAAGCCTGCAAAGCCGGACCAAAATACATATTATTACCACCCCATATACAGACGATGAGTTTATATGTAAAAATCCGGAACAGGCAATCATTAATTACGGCCATGAATCTGTAAAGAACTGGTTTGTAATGGATAACATAATATACATTAATCTGGAGGAATAAAATTGAAGATTATAAAAACACCTGCCGAAATAGATACCCGGCTAAAGTCATTCGTTGTTGTTGCAGATTCTGAAACAGCTATGAAAAATAGTATTGATATTGTCAGAGAATATGGATATGAAATAAAAATACTAGATTTTTGGCACAAAGATATTTCATGTCACTATAATCCATTTAAGTACGTTCATTCTGATCAAGATGTCTATGAAATGGCAGACTGTATATTTAAAGACATCAAAGGTATTGGCGGCATGGCGGAAAGACAAATGTTTATATGCATGATTTTATACCTCAGAAGAATCCATTCACCAGAAAAACTGACCTTTGCAGATGTGATAAATCTGCCGTACAAAGAGATCAAAATTAATGGATTCCAATGCTTTGATACTTTGAATGGAAATGGCGATGAAGCTTTTACAAAAGCATATTACAGGCTAAAAGACCTTTGTCCTGCGAACCGCATACAGGGCACTGCAATATCGCTCAGTGTGAAAATATGTTTAGCCGTTCCATTTCTTGATAATATTTTTGCGGATGATACTCTCGGTTTAAATGACAAATCTATTAAGTATGAAAAAACAGCAATATTTTTGCCTGATTATGATGATGACATAACATTTAGAGATTTTTATAGATTAGCCGCCATGCAGTTAGAAAAAATTAGCCAGGAGGAATAGCAAAAGCGAAAGGAGAATGAAATACATGAAGAAAAAGAAAATCACACTGCTGGCAGTTGTATTAGCTACTGCTGCTATGTTTACAGGATGTACAATCGAGGATGAATATGTTCCAGTTGATACAGAGATACAAGTTATGGAGACAAATGATATGGGAGTACCGTCATTATCACAGACACTAGACATTCCTGATGAAGACTTCAAACTGGTCTGCGAGTACGGCACCAACGGATATGATCTCAACAATTGGCGTGTAACGGATCCAAAACAGATAAGCATGAAAGTACATACACAGGGACTTCCTGATGGATATGATGTAGTAATTGACCATGTTCACGCTGACATATCACTGCTGTCAACATCACCTCAGATTAACGGCATAACTCAGGACTCTATGGATGATACATTCCACGGCCAGACTCAGGATGGTTTTGCTATTTCAAATGACACTGAATACTACAATGTCTTCGCAATCGAGGGTTACACAGACCAGTTCTATGAATTGTGGGGATATGCATTTGGTTCATATGGAAGCTTATCTTCATCATATGAAAGGCTGACAGAAAACAATATCATACAGGTTGGCACATATGGTGAGAAAATCAGCGTTGTGTATGATATATCAATTAAAAAACCCGGCAGTGACAAGTATTATACAAAATCAGTTATGAGTACATTATGTGTTCCTGTGTCGCAGAAACTTAATAAAAAAGACGTTATAACAGGAAAACCTGTAGAATAGTCATTTACTAATACCCACAGGCAAGCCTGTGGGTTGTGCAACAAATAACATTATGGTCAGGAGTAATATTATGCATATATACTTATACATTAGCGCAGTATTGTTTTTCATATTGATTCCCATACTGTTCGCTCTGCTGCTGTGGGCGATTTATGACCGAAAGATTCGGCATATATACATATTCGGTACATTGTCAGTGCTTGTATTTGTTGTCAGCTTTGCATTTTTTGCAAAATATTTCACGGAGGGACTTTAGAATGAAGAATGTCAAAGTAATATTCAATGACACAGATTACGAGCTGGTTAAAAAAGCGTGTCAACAATATGATAAGCTGGTAAAAGATTATCATGAGAAAAATTCTTTGTTCGGATTGTTCACTCTTATTACAATTCCTAGCGGTTTTCTTATATTTGTATTTGCAGAGTGCATTTCAAATGCCAGCTTTGCTAATCGGATTATCATAGCATGTACTATTATTCTGTTTGTGATTTTTCTTGGACAAACATTGGCATACGAAAAGAAAATAGATATAGCCAGTCAATACAAGATAGACTGTTTCAATATAAAATACAGTTTAGAAGATTTTATGAGGCACGGCGATCAAATACAATTTGACACAAGCAAAAGAAATGAATTATTTTACGAAATAATGGATCCAGAAAATACATATAAATGCTATGTATTATGCAAAGTATCAGTTGCCAACGAAATCCCGGATACAGACAATATCATTTTAAGTCTCAAAGAAACTATAGACAAACGTGGACGTGTCAGCTATGTCTGGCAGGCAGAAAGTGTATAAGAAAGAAAATCAGCAGGAATACTCTCCTGCTATTTTCATATAGAAGGCCATATTTAAAAACAAAAACTATCATACTCTTATTGAATAAAAGAAAATATGTAATATTATACATAAGAATATCACAAAGAAAGGAATAATTTTATGGACTTACAAAAATTTAAAAATAAAATGCAGACGGAAGACGCCCTGCCACTCAACATACTGCTTGATGAGGCGCAGAGTGTACATAAAAACGGCTCCATGGAAGTTGATGCTGCCGGAGAATTTATGCAGGACATTGAGGATAAACTCGGCATTACTAAAATGATATGCAAGGATCTGCGTACCGGAGAAATACCAGTTGACGACAATCCTGTAAAGCTTACATATAACAAAGTCATATGCATTGAGGAACTAACCGAGCTTGCCACCGCTATCATTGATTACGAAAGCTATTGCTCAGGTTCTGATACTGATGAAACAGTCAGGGAACATAATAAGAAACTGATTGATAAGAAATATGCACTGCTTGAGGAGTTCGCAGACGTAACGATTTGTTTGCACTTAATGAAAAAGGCATATGGGCTGACAGATGAAATGATAAGCAAAGCTGTAAGGATCAAGCTTGATAATTTTAAGAAAAAGAAGGAGAAAAAATGATGTTAAAAGAATTTGCCCAAAAGCTTAATGGGCGCGAATATGGCTGGCCACAATTCACAAAGGAAGAACTCGCCATTGCCAAAGAGAATGGCTTTATTATTGTGCATGGTGCCAGTGATGACCTCATGGAAATTGAGGGCGCCATTAATGATGAGGGTGATTGTTTTGATGGCGGGACATTGAAGCTTGACATTGCTGACGGAAAGTTTGTTGACAGCGATGAAGAAGAAAGCTTTGATGTTGTCGCAATTGAAGCTCGATGGTGCAAAGACCATGACGACAAAATGAATGTCATCCCATGGACATACGCCACATCTGTCCCACATGAAAAGTTCATGATATATGAGGATGGCAAACCGTACTGTCAGGGAATTGTTTTTCAGAATGATGCTTTAAGAGAGCCTACGGCCATGCCTAAAACAGTGGAAATTGAATTGAACAGGGAGCAGTTTGAAAAACTTAAGACTGTAAATGGTGGAGACAGAGCGAGATTTTACTGTAAAGAAACGAAGGAATGTTTCACACTATATAATGATTAAATCAGATAAGAATATAATTAACCTATAACGCTGCGTAAGTACGTAGTGCAGGTTAAAAGGTAAAATATAAAAGTATGATGCTATATAAAATGTCTACTAAAATAGATATAAGGAGGAAACTATGATTGAACTTCAGGGAAAATATAACAAATGTAAAGTGTTCACCAACAATATAGACAACGAAACCATAAGCCAGCTTATTAATCTGCTCAATCAGGAATTCGTAAAAGACAGCCAGATCCGTATTATGCCGGACACTCATGCCGGAAAAGGCTGTGTAATTGGTACAACAATAACCATTACTGATAAAATTGTACCAAATCTTGTTGGCGTGGATATTGGCTGCGGAATGCTGGCTATTAAATTAAAAGATAAAAACATTGATCTGCCAAACCTTGACAGTGTAATTCGCAAATATGTCCCATCTGGATTCAACATTCACGATTCGGCCATTGCAGACTCTCATGCTGCAGATATAATAGCGCCAGTTGATGTGGATAAAGCATACAAATCTCTCGGAACGCTTGGCGGAGGGAATCATTTTATTGAAGTGGATATAGACAAAGATGGTAACTACTGGCTCGTAATTCATACAGGTTCGAGACATCTCGGTATAGAAGTCTGCGACTATTACCAAAATCTTGCCTATGAAAATCTTAAACTAAAAGAACATAATGGTAAAACCTTAAATGAGCTGACAAAGGAACTGGTCAGAACATATACAAATGCAGGCAGACAAAAGGAAATAAGCAATGCGCTCGCAAAACTAAGGGCTGACTATAAGGAAACGCATATTTCAATTCCTTTTGAACTTGCATACCTTGAGGGACAGGCAATGGATAACTATCTTCATGACATGAAGCTTACACAGGAACATGCAAGAATAAATCGCGAAACCATTGCATCACAAATAATTAAGCATGCAAAACTAACACCCATTGAAAGCTTCGATACCATTCATAATTACATAGACACTGACAATATGATTTTGCGTAAAGGCTCTATTTCTGCACAAGCTGGTGAAAGGGTTATCATACCACTAAACATGCGTGATGGTTCTCTTATCTGTACCGGAAAGGGTAATCCTGACTGGAATTACTCTGCCCCTCATGGAGCAGGAAGAATACTCTCGCGAAGCAAGGCTAAAGATACGGTCTCAATGGATGCTTACAGAGAGTCCATGAAAGGTATATATACCACGTCAGTAAGCACAGGAACTATTGACGAGAGCCCGTTTGCATACAAGCCTGCGGAAGAGATTATAGAAAATATCAAAGATACAGTGGAAATAATTGATGTCATTAAACCTATATACAATTTTAAGGCATCAGAAAATGTATAACATACAAAAAACTAATATACTTATAGAATTAATATGCGTTTGCAAAATGAACTGTACCGTATGAGGAACGCGGACATACAAAATGTAAGATAAGGAAATATTATGCTTAAAAACACTATCAGTACAATACTTAACGAAAATGCAAATACTAACGACAGAAAGAAAATAATAAGACACTACTGCATATGGAGTGGTGTACTGTATCTTGCAGGAGGGCTTCTAACCAGCGCTGCTACTGCTTGGATTATATCCTACATGAATCATATCCACAAAAACATAAACCAGTATATTCAAAACAATGGTTCAACTGGCATTGTCTTGGCAATGGTAGTGTTTTTTCTCATGGCATGCTGCCTGCTGCTTGTTACAGTAACAGCGTTTATACGTGTAACTGTAAGGTTATGCGCGTTCGTAAAGCCTTCAAATGTTAAATGCGCAGAACTGACTATTACGGGAAAGCGCCAGAAATCGGCAAACAACATTCGGTATTCAATGTCGCAGTATCAAGTTAGTGCAAAAACAGATAAAGGAATTATACAGGTAGACTGCTTAAGTAAAACATACAGCAAAGTTATTCCTGGGCAAACATGTGGATTATTCTACAGCCTTGACGAAAAGACGGTAAAAGTCAGTCTGTCCGAAAAACAAACGAAATTGGAGGCGAAATAATCATGCAGATAAACGAAATCAAAGCGAAACTTAATTCAGACGAATATAGCTTTCTAAAAGCTGACAAGCACCTTGGCAGCAATATTATCCTGCTTACAGCTGGTGGAAGCCATGCATATGGAACAGACAATGAAAACAGCGACTTGGATATAAGAGGATGTGCAGTTAACAGCAGAATGGGCATTCTTGCCAGTGGAAGTTTCAGGCAGTTTACAAACATGGATGAACTTATAGGCGAGGACTTTGAACAGTTTACTGATGACGCAACAGACACAGTAATTTATTCATTCAATAAATTCATGTTCCTGCTTGCAAACTGCAATCCGAACACTATTGAAATGCTTGGATGCAAGCCTGAACATTATTTTTATTTATCAGACATTGGCAGGGAATTAATTAACAACTCCGACATGTTCCTGTCAAAGAAAGCAGTCGGCACATTCGGCGGATATGCCATGCAGCAGATGTACAGATTAAGACAGCTTACAACAAACAAAATGCCGCAGGTGGATCTTGAGGAGCATATTCTGCACGTATTATCTTCCATGGAAGAAAACTTTGCCGGAAAATATTCCGCATATCCAGATGATGCTATTAAGTTGTATATTGATACTGCTGTGCAGAAAGGCTTCGACAAAGAGATATTCATGGACATAAATCTGCACCACTATCCGCTCAGAGATTATTGCTGCTTATGGAATGAGCTGCAGACAACTGTGAAAAGCTATGCAAAAGCCGGGAAACGAAATGAAAAAGCTGCTGCCCACAAAAAGATAGCAAAGCACTCAATGCACCTGCTCAGACTATATATGATGTGCATTGATATTTTGGAACAGCAAAAAATTGTAACATACCGCGAAAAAGAACATGATCTGCTTATGGACATCAGAAACGGAAAGTATCTTGGCGCAGATGACAAACCGCTTCCGGAATTCTTTGAGCTAGTCAGCGAATATGAGAAGAAGCTTGAGTATGCAAAGAAAAACACCACTCTGCCGGATGAGCCTGATTACAGAAGAATCATGGAATTTACAGCATATGTGAATGAAAAAGTCGTAAAAGGAGAAATTTAAGATGGGAATGAGCGATAACATGCTTGCCTGTATCAGGGCAATAGCGGAAAACAGAATACAGGATGCAAAGCAATATGCAATATGCTGCTGCGTTGAGGACGGTACAAAGAAAAATGAAGGCAAGGTTCAATACTACAAGAAACTGCTTGAAAATGGTTCAGACAATGTTATGGAAGTACCCATGAATATCAAGGGACTTGTTAAGATGATTGACGTTTCAGACTTTAACGAAAACAGATACTATCTTGGCAGGCAGCAGGCGGACGCTTTCACAAGGATTGTAAAAGCAGCAAATACTACGACAAAACTCCTTGAATATGGGATTCCATATACAAATAGTACTCTTCTGTCCGGAATACCCGGCACCGGAAAGACAGAATTTGCAAAATATACCGCATACAAGCTGGGTCTGCCTTATGTTTATCTGAATTTCTCATATCTGATTGACTCGTATATGGGAAAGACTTCGCAGAATATCCAGCGCGTATTCGATTTCTGTAAGGGCATGAAGTGCGTGCTTATGCTCGACGAAATAGACTGCATAGGTCTTGCGCGCAAAGGTGGTGGCGGACCAGATGGCGAAATCGCCCGCATCACCATTTCCCTCATGCAGGCACTCGATGACCTTGTAGACGGACAGATTGTGATTGCTGCAACAAACAGGGCAGATCTGCTCGACAAGGCACTGCTCAGACGATTCCAAAATATAACAGAGTTCGTTCCATACGAAGCAGACGAACGTCTGATGATGATTGAAACTTATATGAACAGTGTAAATCCGGCATTTTTGACAGACAAGATCAGGGAATATGCCAATAAATCACATACTCAGGCAGAAATTGTTAAATATCTCATCAAAGAAATTATCAAGAAGGCCAATGAAGAAAGCGAGAACGTAAATGATTAAAGTAGACAGATACACCTGCGGACAGCACGCATTTTTCAGCTTACATAACAGCGAAAACGAAAACGACCTTAAAAATATGCTTAAAAGTTATAAGCTGAGTAAACTATCCGGACGAATAGTATTCTTTAATGCTTATAATGATGCCGCTGGAAAATCTGGCCGCAACTTTGCATTGAACTAACTGATGCTGAAGAAATATACGATTACGATTCTCACTAATACCCACGGGTAAGCCCGTGGGGGTGCAGTAGAAATACTGTAACCCATGTGAGTAGCCTAAGTCTTAAAACAAAGACTACGTTAAGAAAGAATATATAGTTACCTACGGATGTAGTACCAAGTCTGTAGCTCTAAGGCATGTGATTAAACAGTTCTGAGGTATAGGAACAGTGTCATATGTATATAAAACCTTTCATTAACATTGGCGATGGTACACTAACCACTCGTTTAGAGTGAGTAATTAAAGCTTTAAGGCTTTTAACCATTTTAGAAGGAGGATGCGTAATGGTTTACGTATTAAATGAAAACGGACAGCCCTTAATACCTACGGAAAATCATGCAAAAGTGCGTGTTCTCTTAAAGCAGGGTAAAGCAAAAGTTGTTAACAACTGTCCGTTTACAATACAATTACTGTATAGCAGCACGAACTATACACAGCCTGTAACACTTGGCGTTGATGCCGGAAGCAAACATATCGGACTTTCAGCAACCACAGAAGATAGAGAACTCTACGCTGCTGACGTAGAGCTTAGAAACGATATTGTAAAACTTCTAGCAGCAAGGCGTGCAAGCAGGCGTTCAAGACGTAACCGTAAAACCAGATACCGCAAACCAAGGTTCAACAACCGTAAGCGGGATAAAGGCTGGCTGGCGCCGTCGATAAGGGAAAAAATAGGTACACATTTAAAGGTAGTTGATGATACCTGTAAGCTGCTGCCAGTGTCTAAAATTATAGTGGAAACTGCTTCTTTTAATATTCAAAAAATTAAGAATCCTGACGTAAAAAGCACTGACTATCAGCAGGGTGAACAGCTAGGATTTTGGAACGTCAGGGAATATGTACTGTTTCGCGACGGTCACAAATGTCAGTGTTGTAAAGGGAAATCTAAGGATAAAATCCTCAACGTCCACCACATAGAAAGCCGACAGACCGGTGGCAATGCGCCTAATAACTTAATTACGTTATGCGAAACATGTCATACTGGTTATCATAAAGGAACTGTTAAGCTGCCAGCTAAAATCAAACGAGGCATGAAGTTTAAGGATGCAGCATTTATGGGTATCATGCGATGGGCTTTTTGCGGAGAGCTTAAGAAACGTTATCCAGATGTGTCATTAACTTATGGGTACATAACCAAAAAAACACGTATAGAAAATGGACTGCCTAAGGAACACTATGTTGACGCAAGGTGTATAAGCGGTCATCCGTCAGCCAAACCTTTGGGAACGGTGTTCTATATAAAGAAAGTACGCTGTCATAACAGGCAGATACATAGGCTTAAGATTTTAAAGAAAGGTGTCCGTAAACGAAACCAGGCTGAATACGAGGTTTATGGTTTCAGACTATATGACAAAGTTTCATGGAAAGGCAGGATATGTTTCGTTTTTGGACGCAGGTCAACTGGCCGTATGGACTTAAGACTTTTAGATGGAACACATGTTAACGCATCTGTAAGCTATAAAAATATAAAGTTATTACGTATGCGCAGTAACTATTTAATAGAAGTAAAAAATGCTATAGGTTAGTACAATTATATAAATAAGGAAAGGTGGTTAGAGGCGGGAATCCCACAGGCAAGCCTGTGGGTTTTCCCGCCGAAGATTTTTATGACGATAATCTTCAGTACAATGGGCTCGAAGAACACATATGCTATCTGCCAATACCCTTTTCTCCTGTAACGGGAGAAAGGATTGAGTTTGAGACTGTTAGCAATTACAATATAGACTCAGATAGAATTAAGGAAATACTTGCTGAAAGAGATGCAGTGCCAAAGAAACGGTCTAACAAAAATCTCAACAAAATCACAAAACTCAATGAAGAAATTGGCAAGCTGACAAAAGGAATTGCTGATATAATTTATGCGGAATGCGAAATCTATGATGAAAGCTCCGTCGGCTGTGCTGCAATGGTAATTGAAAATCTGATAAGAAAGGGATAAATTTATGATTAAGAAAAAAGCTATTTACAGTTTAATATATTTTGGAATGATATTTATAGTGGGAATGATATTAACGCACAACGAATATATCAGCACTGCATTAATAATTGACTTTTGGTTTTCAGTTCCTATGGCGTTGGCTTATTTTGTCGAGCTTCGTCTCTGTAAAAAAGCAACAAAGGCAATATATCTTATCATAGCTCTTGTTAACACTATTATCTCATTTATTATTATAAGCATAATTAGCGGTTACATTTTAAGCGAGATATTTTATATCCCATTCTGATTGTAAAGGGCTCGAAATCGAGGCCTTTAAAAATTAATTTACCAGACCATAGCGGTTATTTTCTTGCATAAAAAGGGATACGAAAAATTGTATCCTTATTTTTTGCTATTCTGTTGTTAGTACCAGAAAATAGTATGCAGATATAATGCCTGCATGCGTATATTTTAGCACATTTATCTTCCATGATTTGTCTCCCTTATTACGGCATTAAATAGCCCAGAGATATATCTTTCCGGCATATTTCGCATTAATATTTTTTTTGCATATTCATCATCTTTGTTATTATCAATTATAGTTCTAATCCATCTCGAATCCTGCAAATCAGTTACATTAAAACTATTACCTGTTAACAAATGCATGAAGTCTTCAACAAGGCTGATATGCCACTCAGCATCTGTAATATAAGTTTTCACGTAAGTATCTAGGCTCTCTTGTATTTGTACTCTTGTTATTTGTTCCATATGCTCATCCTCCATAAAGTTTGCTATTCTGTTGTTGGCAGTACCGGAAAATAGTATGCAGATATAATACCTGCATACTTGTGCCGATATAGATAATATAGATAAATTCACCAGTGATACCATTAATTATTTCTGTAATAAAAAGAATCAGATCATTTTCTACTTCTCAATGTTTACAGCTTTTGTCATATTATTACCTCCAAGACTTTATTTTTATCCGTATGAAATTACAGACAATTAATCTTCATCTATGTCATCAAGCAGCTCATCAAATAGTCTATAATATCTTAATTCTCTGTTCTTTGATCGCTTTATGTATGACGGATGATAAATAGATATTATATTGATATTATTCCATTTCACGACTTGTAAACTATTTTCTTTAGGTTTACATATATTGATATTGAAATTAGTTTGAAATGACTCTCTAACAATATTTCCTAATAATATAATAAGCTTAGGATTTATATTATTTATTTCATCTGTTAGTTTTTCAAAACATGCATTAATTTCTTTATCATTAGGATATCGAAGTCTTTTTTCAGAATCAATAGGGGCACATTTTACCAAATTAGTTCTATAAATGGACATACAATGTTTTTGAGCAATATTTTCAAAAGCATCTATAATTTTCCCACTTCGGGTTCTGCTATCAAGAGGTATTTCATCTTCATATTTCTTAATTCGTGCTGACAGTCCAATAACCATAATATCTGCATTATTTTGAAAATCTAATAATATTTTTTGGTTTAGACACTCCTGACATTTATTACACTCTATCATCCTTCTATTCATTAAGAATTTTCCTCGCAATCTTTCCAGTCTCTTTACTTTTTCTTATTTTCTCTTTTTTTATATATAATATTCCAAATACGAAATAAGGTATATATTAACAACAATTAATATCAGCGTTACCAAATTTTCATTGTCAAAAAAAAGAGAATCCGCTACAGATCCTCTTTTTTTGCTATTCTGTTGTTGGCAGCACCGGAAAATAGTATGCAGATATAATACCTATGTACTTGTGCCGATATAGCACTAAATTCACAAGCTGAATATCCTCAGCAATCAGTGAAAATGGTTCAGTTGTGATTTTTTGGCACACACGGTCAATATATTCCTTATCTGGATAAAAGATAATTCGCCAGTATTCCTTGCATCCGGCAGTCGCGGCACGTTTGCGACTCTGCGCATTATATACATTAACATCAGCAATGATGGATTTAATCCATTTTACGAGTTTTTTCTTGTCGGTAACATTCATATTAACAATATCTGCTGACGATTTAACTGGGTAGTATTTTTTGTACATTTTTGAATTGAACATTTAATGTTCTCCTCGTATTATATAGTAGTAGTTTTTATAGACCCTCTCCAAGGTCTTTACAACTATTAGGTCATAGTCCATTCTTTACCTCTTCTGTAGGTTCGGCTATGATATATAAGATGCTGTGGATTGGTTTATTTCTCCTACCACTTGATGGTTTTAGGAAGGCTCCAACCACAGTCTCTTTGTTCATTTGTTAATCAGTTAGATACCGCATGACGGTTTATTTAGAACGAGGTTACAATCGCAAGGAGCACCCTGTGGTTCTAAAACAGCATTAATACATTTCAAAGGAGATTTATTATGATTTACATAGGAATTGATGTTGCAAAGGATAAGCATGATTGCTTTATCACCAACTCTGATAACGAAGTGTTGTTTAAAGCATTTACCATCTCCAACAACTTAGATGGTTTTAATGTTCTTTATCAAAAGATTGAATCCGTTATGGATGATGTGACAAAAGTAAAAGTAGGACTGGAAGCCACTGGACACTATAGTTACAATCTCCTTGGATATCTCGTTGATAAAGGTCTGCCCACCTATGTTATCAATCCGTTACATACAAATCTGTACAGAAAAAGTCTAAGTCTTAGACAGACGAAAACGGATAAAGTAGATGCCCGCACGATTGCTTCCATGCTCATGTCTGATGTGAACTTAAAGTCCTACTCAGACACATTTTACCACAACGAAGAGTTAAAGTCATTAACTCGTTATCGTTTTGATAAAGTAAAAGAACGTGCCAAGCTGAAAACTTCCGTTTCAAGACTGGTCTGTATCTTATTCCCCGAATTAGAAAAACTTGTACCAACACTTCATATGGCATCTGTTTATGCATTGCTTTCTGAATTTCCCAGTGCTAAACATGTAGCCACTGCACACCTTACTAGACTTACAAATCTTCTTTCCGAATCTTCCAAAGGTCGATATGGTAAAGATACTGCTATTACTTTCAGAGATGCTGCAAGAGCTTCTATCGGCTCAAATATGCCAGCCAAATCTCTTGAATTGAAGCACACCATCAAACTTATTCAGGAACTTGATTCAGAGATTGATGAAATCGAAAATGAGATTAAAATCATCATGGATGAAATCAACTCTCCAATTCTTAGCATTCCCGGAATCAACTATCGCATGGGAGCTATGATTATTGCCGAGATCGGTGATTTCAATCGTTTTGATTCTCCTGATAAGATCTTAGCTTATGCCGGCTTTTCGCCATCAACATATCAATCTGGACAACTGGATGGTGCCTACGCACATATGGAAAAACGTGGCTCCAGATACCTGCGATACGCTTTGTATAATGCCACCAAATATGTCTGCCACTGGGATCCAACATTTGCAGCCTATCTTGCTAAAAAACGAGCGGAAGGTAAGCATTTCAATGTTGCCATATCACACGCTGTAAAAAAATTGGTTCGAGTGATTTATCATCTTGAAAAAACAAAGCAGCAATACATAAAAGTAGCTTAAATCTTTCTAATTCAATACTCCTTTTTTGAGCACCTATCACGATGCTCTTTTTGTCATGCAGTTTTCAAGGTTCAAGGAACTCTAACTGAGTTCCAAATATATCTAAAATACATTTCTGTACTTTATTCAAAAAATATCATTTTAAGACTTGACTTTTAATAGTTAGTCTCAAAAAGTATTCCTAACTTTTTTTGGAGGGGTATAATGTATGCTCCGATGGGTTCAATGTGGGTATAACCCCAGTTCCGATGGGTTCAATAGGCATTTTCATCCTTTTTCCCCTCTTTTTTCCCTTTTTTCTATCTAAAAAAAGAATCTATTCCTAGAAAGCAAGGCATTTTAAAATTCCCTGTAAATAAAAAATTCCCCTAAATGCATCACACTTTTTTTATTTTTAAATTCTCCCTTGCTTTCATAAATTCAGCTCTTACAAACTTCATAATAATTCCTTTTAATACCCAAAGTTATTCCCCCTATCTCATCTTTGCTTATTATATTTCTATTTACACCAAGTATTTTAAAAACCCCTGTGACAACATAAAAAGTGATAAAAATGCCCTGTTTTCCCACAAAAGGCAAAAAATATCCATCAAAATCCCCTGCGAACACATGCTTATCCCATAAGCAACCCTTAGCAACACACCAAATACCCTCTTTTAGCACTATTCCAGAAAATTGGATACCTGTTATCTCGCTATATATAATCTCATATTCTAGCACCATATTGTTTCTTTTTCTCTATAATAATGTATATGAACTGGTCATTATATTGAATTCATTTAGTCAAAATAATAAGTGACATTTATAATATTGGATTATATTAGTCTATATAATGAAAAGAAATTTACATTATTATAGCGAAAAAGAAATAATATAATCTTGGAAAATGTACATTTTTATTTTCCACTTTTGATCATTTTTATATTGACATTTACATACCGCTAATAACCATTGTTAAATTTCATGATATGTATATACACAACCATTTTGTTTATAAAGATTTATTTATCAAAAGTTTGATTCTGAAAAAACGAACAACATGTAGCAGGAGCATTAAAAAGTACGGTAAGTAAATACTGTTTTATGTTATTTATTTTTTTCTTGTTATTTTTTAAGATAAATAACACGTATCGTATATGCTTATTGTTCAGTTCTCGAAAGCGCTCTTTAACATACTCACAATCAAGCATATCTCCGGCTATATATATTTTTCTTTTATCTCCTTTAACCAGGATTTCAGAGATTAAATTTACAATCTCATCAATTTGCTCTACATCTTCACGATGCGTTAGCAGCAAAGAATCATAGTCTATATTGGTTCTAATTTGCTGTTCTATTGTTATTTTTTCTTCCATGTCTTTTCTAAAGATATGATTAGATTTAGTATTACTCTTATTAGTATTACTCTTATTAGTATTATTTGGGTTTATTTTTTTAACTTCTATAGGTTCGATTTTTGAACTTCTAGACATTTTATTTTTCGACTTTTCATGTTTTTTATTTGTTACCTCTAAATCTTCTTCATTTTTTTCTCTCGTTTTCTCATTCTCAGAGACGGATAACTCGAAAATTTCTTTTACATATATTCGTGAACACTTTCCATATCCACTCCTTTTCTTTTCTATTAATCCAATTCCATGCTTCTCATCCAGTTCTTTTAATGTCGATATCGCTTTTCCTTTACTACATTTTAACAAATCCATTATGCTTTCCAACGAAAAGTATATAAATACTTTCCCATCACTATCTTTCCATCCATTTTCTATGGATAATTTTAAACGGTCCAGCATATAGGCATATAGTAATATCGCCTCTATTGTTAATTGTTTATATCTGTTATCAAAAAGCAATTCTTTCGGAACACATAAAAAGCCATGACCTTTCTTTTCATTTTTGTAATCTTCTTTTCCCATATCTGATCTCCTCTCAAAAGTATCTTACATAATAAGTGTGCCAGAAACGTTATTACAGCTCATTTCTATATTGTATAGATTAATCAATTATATTTTTGGATATATCTCTACCGCACTAACGTTTCTATCACTCTACTAATGAGAAATTTTTTTCAGAGAAAGTAGGGTAATTCAATGCAAAAAGAGATAAATAAATTTGAAAATGAAAGAAATGAAATAGAAAGATGTTTGTATTTTTTGAATGGAAATGATAATCTGCATATTCCGCAAAAACAGAGCACTCGCTCCGCATGAGCGGAGCGCTGTTCCGC